>Ga0099824_1007493_pt1 | contig 14433 bp, 6 predicted proteins | sample SiratrowhiteBW_FD_76837 | JGI IMG/M metagenome (GOLD analysis project Ga0099824, IMG submission 76837) | Root nodule microbial communities of legume samples collected from California, USA - Siratro white BW | ecosystem: Host-associated > Plants > Roots > Nodule | place: USA: California...
AAATAAAAAAAAAAAATATATATATATATATATATATATATATATATATATATATATATATATATATATATATATATATATATATTATCTAAAGTGTAAAATAAAAGCAATCAACCTCTTTGTTTTTATCATTTTCTAGTTTATGGTATACACAAGATGATGATATTGTATGTTAAAGATAATATTAGGTTTATTGACCGAGAAGATGTGTGATATTTAGATCACTCAATCACATGAGTTATATTTAGCTACTATTCTTAATTGTTTTGAATTAAAATTATAATCAAAGATAGTGCTCTTAAAAAAAGAAAAAAACAATTAAAAATGTGGAATTTACTTTTATAAATAATTAGGATAAAATCTCAATATTTATATGTATATTTGTTTAAAGAAAAGAGATATTCTTAAAAGTTTGGGATTCATTTATAAAATTTGGTGAAAAAAAATCCTAGTATTCACTTATGTGATCCATTTTTCACTTAATAACAAACTAAATATATAAATAGTATTGACATATCCTGTTAATATCATAAGTTTCTCGATTTCAATTTTTAATGGATGAAAAATGTTCTTGTTCTAAATTAAAATTATATGAATATCTTTTAAAATAAATAAATATGTGCGTAAAGATAAATGAGAAAATATATAATTGAATAATATTTTTAAAATAAGAACACTTATAATTATTGTCATATCATATAACCGAATTTAGTTTCTCTTATCCTTCAAATTTTTTGATAGACAATTATCAACTTAGAATTAAAGTATTTAATAACCACTTTACTTAATTTTTTTAAATCAATTTTTTATTATTAGATATATAATATTGATATGTGTGCTTACTTCAATTTCTCCACAAAAGTTATTACAATACAACTTTAATGACCTAGCAATTGAATTCACAATTATAAGCCCAAATATTAAACTTTCCAACTATATATCATAGTGGAACAATAAATGAACTCATACTCCATAGTGGAACTAGCTAAGTTTTACTTTCTACTATTCCAAGATGCAACTCCACAAGCTAGCATAAAACTTAATTAGATGTAGATTTTGCGGTGTTAATGCAATAGGTGAAATCTAAATTAGAATAGTCTATCCCTTCTAAATCATCAATCTAATTTATACATAAGCATGTAATCCTTTATTCCTTGAAGATATCTCATTGCTTTTTTTTTTGTAACTTTTCAATGTCTAACACCTAGATTAGTCAGATATCTTTTCAAAACTTCAATCACAAATGCAATGTCAGGTCTACCACAAACTTGAGCGTACATAAGACTTTTAGTATTTGAATTATATGGGATATTTTTGACATGTTCCCACTCAAGGTCATGTTTTTGGCACTAAATCTGTTCAAATCTATCAGCGTTCACCATGGGAGTTACACTTAGTGAACAACCTTTTATATTAAAGCTCACTAAAAATTTGTTGATATTAGTCTCCTAAGACAAATCCGACATATCTCGAAACCTTTCCTTATGGATTTTAATTCTAATAACATAAGATGTCTTATATCCTTCATATCCTTTATATTTGTAGAGGAGTTGTTTCACCTCATATAACATACCTTTATCACTCGTTGCAAGCAAAGTATTATCCATCTATAAAACAAGAAAACAATTTTTACTCTCACTAACCTTTTATTATATACATTGATATGTGGATAACATACATTCCATTTGTTGCAAGGAAAATACCATCTATGTATAAAACAAAAAAGCAAAATTTACATCAACCTTCTAGTATATACATCCATGGTGTTTTCTTGAAAAAATGAAGATGTAAATTTATAAAATTTTAAATACCACTGAGGAGGCTTTTTTTTATTCATATATGGATTTATTAAGCTTCCAAACTAAATATTCATCATTATTGGAAAAGAATCTTTCAAGTTATTTTATGCAAACCTCTTTTTCTTTTAAATCACCGTAGATAAATGTTGTTTTCATATTCATTTGATGTAATTCAATCAAAATAAGTTATTAATTTTATAATTAAAGATAATTTTTCTTAGGACAAAACGTCTTTTTTTAGTTAACTCCTTATCTTGACTGAATCTTTTTGACAACAAATCTTACTTTAATTCTTTCAATATTACTTTATAAGTTTTTTTTTTATTTAGTTTTAAAGACTCGTAATGAATTTTACATTATTATTACTAGATAAGTCAATCTAAACTTGATAATGTGTAATAAAACTTAGCTTATCTTTCCAAACATTATACCACTCATGTGATTCTTTATAATCCATATTTCAAATCTAATGTTATAATCTAATTCTTATAAATACACTTCATAATTACTAAAATTAATATTACCTTGTTACTTTAAAGAGAAACTACAAGACATCCTAAAACACATACATGCTATAAAATGGATTTTCAACTTTTAAATCATTTAAAAAGTATCTTTAAAACAACCTGAGTTAGAATTCACCTTATTATAAAAATAGAATGATATTAAGTGTTTAAACCCACCAAAATTAAAGAAGTTTTACATCACTTTTCATGCTTATCACCATGTCCATTAAAATTTAATTCCTTCTTTTTATCGTACTTATTATTATATGGAGAATCAAACATAATGTGCAACAACAATCCCATATTATCTCTATTTTGTTTTTTTTTTTTTCTCTTTGTTCTCCATTTACTTTTGTTTTATCTCTTGCCTTTAAAATATTCTAGTTTGCAGTTGCTAGAATCTAAGTTAATATTCATGTTCATTTTATGTCTTTTCAGTTACAACTTTTCCAAATGCATACTTTTGTATTAATTTACAATGTCCATCTTAATATATTATTGTTTCTAAAAAGGTTGAATTAATGTGTTTTTTTTTAAATGATAATTTCAGGAATATATAATTAAAATCTATAAAATGATAAAATTTAATTTGTGTTTTCATTGTTAAAAGAGATATATTAATAAATTAAAATCTACTATTTTATGGAAATTTATTTACTCTACCTAAATTGAAAATTCTAACTCCAGAGTTATTAGTCTAAATAAAAAATAATATATAAATAGTATTTCTTTTCGATTGAATCAAATCTTATAAACTAAATTCTACCCAAAACACCATAATATTTATCCAAGATTTAAATCTGGTAATACGAATTAACAACTTATTTGTAATACGAATTAACAACTTATTTATGAGTCGTAAGTATTCATAGCTAAAAGCATAAAATCAATGAGAAAACTTTTGAAGCAAAGAATTTTTCAAAGGAAAATTCACAGCTCAACTTTTTTTGGATAAAAAGTTTGTAGGCAGGATTATTAAGTTCAACCATTTTAACTTCGGATACGCAAGATTAGATAAAAAAAATTAAAAAATACCCAATAAATTCACACATTCTAATATTTTATAATTTCCATTGTTAACCTTAAACTACTTCCAGAAGTAAATATACAAGTAGATATATGATACGCTGTTTATTTTTTTTATTTTTTTTTACCATTATAAGAAAATCAATAAGCATATTGTGTACGTTACGAAAGGAATGCCTAATTATTTTTAAAAAGAGAAAAACATTATATGTACACATATTAAATAAAAATAAAACCTAGTAAAAAAGGTAAAATGTAAATTTAATCAGTCCAACCATTAAATTTTATAATATAATATCAATCATAAAGAAAGTCAACCTTTACACAATTTAATTTTTATAAATAAGCTACCCGATATAGAATAGTTAGGTAGTTTTAAGGATAAAGTATAAAAATTAATAATTAAACGTTAAAATTCGATAATATAAGAAACTACATTAAACGATCTAATAAAATTTAGTAATTTAATTGATTAAATTTATATTTTATAAAATATAATGATCTGACCTAGAACCAATAACAATAAAAAGTGCATAACCCTCATTCCAAAGCAGAACTTATGACGATAACTTGACAGTGTGGTGGACCACCACATGCCACAAAACATAGTCAAGAACAACATTATCTCTTACCTATTGCACCTACCTCCTAGGGCTATTTTGGAGCCGTTAATAATCATCCTAGAAAGAGAAAATATTTCAAACTATTTCCATAAGAATGATAGTGCAAATTACTATTGCATAAAATGATTATAGTACTCACCAATAGAAAACAATGCAAGTTGTGTAAAAGAAATATTGCACTTTCTTCATCACTTTTTTTTTAGTTCCATGATGTCAAATAATGACGACCCAATTTTGGCATAGAACTATTACATAAAAGAATGAATGTTGAGCAAAGAGATAGAAACATTGAACCTTGTATGGGAGCATGACAACAAATAATGACCATCCATTGGGGGAATGATAGTAGTATTACATAAAATGTCAAATAATCACTATCCATTCAAAATCATTCACCAATGTAAGTTCCTCCTCATTGGCTTGGGATGATGCTACCTTTAGGAGGGACACACATTCATGAAATGAAAGCAACAAAAAAAGGATCCCCAAAATTCTAAATTATAAATTGTCAAAACAAATAATCATTGTATGATTGAGTCATGAGAACCCCATTTGCTTTATTTGTTTGTTTCCTCCCCATCAAAGAGTCAAAGAGTCACACTTGGAAACTTGCAAGATCCATAACCTACAATAACACAACACGAAATAAATTAACAGGAAAAATCAACAAAACCTAATTTAAAGGTGCTAAAATTAATCAGAAATACCAATAAGGAAAAGAAACAAATATTATAATTTTGTCGAAAAATGAGCAAATGAATTTTAACTTACTTGGATCTTTTGCTGTTTGTGTGGCAAGGCCATTGAAGTAACAAGTTGCACCAATTTTCTTAAACTGAGCCCAATAAGCACTAAAGGCATAGCTCGCATGCCAGAAAACCGAATCCGGTTTAAAGCACTTCCCTTTTGTTTGGATCGGGTCGCAGGTGCCATTCCCCTGCGAGCACGCGTACGTTAGAGCCGCCGCCAGCGCCGTCACATTATCCCGGCGCGCTGCCACGCACCATATTTTCCCCTTAAATTTCTCATTATTCTCTGGCGCCGGAAGCTGCCGGAACTCCGATTCCGGCGTCTTACCCGACAAATCAATGTCAAAAATCCTGGACCCGTTTGGATGCAGCAACCCGAAGTGACGCTCCGTACCCGGACCCGGTTTCTGGTTTTCATTAAACAAAGAGAACAAAAAAGATGGAAGAAGCGAACCCGGTCGAGCCGGCGTCCCAACCCGTGGTTTTCTCGTAACTTTTTTTATGAAATTTCGGTTGAAAGTGGCAGCGTTGTAGACATTCGCTCCAATCTGGTCAAGGTCCCCGCCATTGGGCCAACCCGTTTCCGCTATAAAGATCCGAATACCCGGAAAGCCAAGTTTTTCCATTGCGAAATAAACCGCATCCACCATCTGGTCGAAGAGGTTGGTGTAAACTAAACCCGAACCCGGATCCGTTACGGTAATATTCTTGGATTGAAATAGCGCGTAATCGAGGTTTATACTAACGGGATCAGAGGACCACGCGAAGAAAGGGTAAACGTCTAAGAAGAAAAAGGATTTGGTTCGGTTGAGGAAGTTCAACATGGGTTTCATGACGGGAAGAGCTATGTCTTCACGAAACGTAGCGTTTGAGGGAGGGAAAGAGGTTTGGAGCACGTCCATGGCGGAGGAAGTTCCGACCTTCACTTTGCGGATCCCGAGGGATTTTAGGGCGTGTTTGATGCGGCGCATGGCGGGGACCAGGTGGCGCCACGTGGCGTTGGTGCTGCTGCTAATGACTTCGTTCCCGACGAAGATGTAACGGATGCGGGTGTCGGGGAGGAAGGGTACGACGTTGGACGATACCCATTTGTCGGCGAGGGTTTGGTCGGAGGAGATATTCAAGATGAGGTCGTTGGGCACCATGACGGAGACTTGGAGGTGCGTGTGCCGAAGCGCGTGGAGGATCTCCGGGTTGGCATCGTAGAGCTTCACGCGCTTCGCGTGAAGGGAGGTTAGGAGGGAGAGTGATTCTCGCGGCGGCGGAAGGTTGTCGCCGAGCTGGCCGTAGCAGATTCCGGGTTGTGGGGAGAACGTTGCAGCTGTGAAGAAAAAAAAATGAGAAAGATTGCGTTTTGAAAGAAGATGGTGTAAAGGAAGCAGAAATATTTGCTTACTTGAAATGCTGAACAGTGAAATGGAAGATAGTAACAGAGGAATGAGAAGAAGCATAGCCATTTTTGTTTTGGCTATGGTTCTTTGAGGGTTGGGAAAAGGAGACTTTTTTTGCGTTGTATGTTTCTCTCCACCTGGAAGGACGCGTGTGAGGGTTTGATGAAGCTAAAACAAGCAGAAAGGAAACAATGTGGTTTGTTGGTGAGGGAAAAAGCCAAAGGTTTTTTCTGGGGAAGGCAAATGGAAGCTGTATTGCACAGAGAGGATATAGATGGAATGAGTGCTTGAAATGGGTGAGATTATGTGGGAACACGAGCTTGGGTTTTGGGGTTTAAGAATGGAAAGAGGGATCATTAATTGGTTGAACAATTGCAACGACTATTTTGCAAATGGGGGAATACTTATCTTTTTCTCACTTGCTGATTTTCTCTGCAAAAGCGATGTTAATGTTAGTAGTATAATTGTGATTTATATAATTACTCCATAGAATCTAGTGAAAAGAGTGGGGACCATGTTGCTGTTTAGCTTTGGATGGAGAGCATGATGGTATTTTTCTCTTAATTGTTGATTTGTTTGTGGGTGAGTTGTTGGTGTTTCTAGGAAGAAGAGGAAAAGTGGATGATAGTGAGCCTGAAAAAGGTTACACAGTAGTACATATATGTGCCAGAAAGACAAGCTAGCCGTTTGAGTGATAAAGCAGGATTCTGTCTAAGTACAACCATTTGGTAAATGAGTGTTATTATTATGACATCTATAAATAAAAAAATAAAAGTAAATTAAAAAAATTAATGATAAACTAAAAATAAAAGTATATTATTATGACATGCTAATTAATATTTTAAATAAATTAAAAAATGTACTATTTTGGAAATTTGAAAAAAAATTATACTAATTTAAAAAATTAGTCTGAAAAGGCAGGATCTTGTTTAAGTACAACCATTTGCTAAACAGTGTTATGCTATCTATAAATCAAGAAGTAAAAGTAAAAATTACATTAGCAATAATATTTTTAAATTTAGAATAATATAAATGAATTAATAATATTGTTAAATAAAAATATTTTTAGTTAATATCCTTAAAACAATTATTACTACACTTGGAGAGAGAGAAAAAAGAAAAGTAAAAAGGGTTGGTGTGAAAAGATAACTAAAAAGGCATTGATGCCCACTAGACATACAATACTCTTTTTCCTTTATGATGGACTACATTCACCGACACTGCTAATCTGAAGGTTATAACTTCGTTTCACTGTTTTTCCATAATTTCTCTTTTATTTTTATAGTCTTTTGTTTTTTTCCTGCATCCAAGTATATGCAATAAGTTAATACAAGAGAGAATTTTATTACTTTTAATTATGATCGAATAATTAAAAGATTTAGCTATTTAGTTTTTACTTTGTTACTATAAAATGCACAGTTTTGATCCTTGAATAACTGCTAGCTTCTCTTTGTTTCTAGGTATAAATAAGAGCATGAAATGGGCATGTTTGGATTTGCGTGAGTGGACTATGCAAGGAAAGAAAGGTGAATTAGTATTGTATTTATTTTCAAATGAGTTCTGGCGTTAATCTATTTGTGAAGAAGTGAATTAGCAAATTGGCAAGGAAAAGGTTATGGAGTATCCTGTGCTGGTGAGAAAAAGGACTTAAAAACTAATTGGACAGTATGGAGATGACTAAACTGTCCTTATATTTTACATTGTGCATGATAGAGATTTTTTGGCCAAGGAATGTGTTGGTGTGTGGTGTTATAATTGTCTTGTTGGTGCCTTGGTTGGTCCATTGCTTATATTATCAACAGGTAAGTCCCCAAACAACATCTCTTATGCATACATATGTGCTTCCTTTGCATATGATCCATGTGGCTAAAATGTGTTAAGTGGGCTTGATATTGTAGCAACTAAGGCATACATGTCACCCATAACTGATTATGTGAGAATGGAAATCCGTTTCCCCCCTTCTTCAATAATCAAATTATGTGATGTGTTTCATTTGTGTAGTTTTTGAAGAGTGTTTGCAGTTATTTTCATGGTATAACAATTCATTATATGAGGGTAGAAAATGGATTAGGAGTATAGAATTTGATATATAGTGCAGGAGATAAAATGGTTTATGATGATATTATTTGTTTATGTTATATGTTGTTGATGTGAAGGGCAAACACTGTTGTATGGCCTAGAATGAATGAAAAATTGGTTATGGAAGTAATTATAGCTTACAAATCAAAATTAGGTTAAGGAACATAAACTAGTTATATGACAAACAATTTGCACTTTAGAAAAGAAAAAGATTAGATGAATTTAATTTAAGTAATGCATAATTATGTTTATGTCAATATTTTTGAAATTATTATACACTAGGGTTCGAAGTTTAAAAATTTTGGTATTTATCTTGTTGTTTAAATTAGGAAATAGTAGTATTAATTTAGAAATTTAAAATGTAAAAATATTAATGAACCACAAAATATTAATTATGTCTCTCAATTATATACTTATATTGAAGTCAAATAATTTGGATACAATTTATTAATTACAAAATATTATATCAGATTTGTAAAATCCATATTTACATTTAAATAAAATAATTTTAGGTAAATTTAATTTACTATAAAATATTAAACTTTATGGTTGTATATGTGAAAGACATTTTAAGGTCTTTCAGTATTTCAATGAGCAGACATAATTACAAATGTGTATAGAAGTAGCAATACTAACAATCCTTTATCTCATTGTTTATGGATTGAATATGTTGTATCGATCAAGTAGTACGACAAACAAATTGGATTTAGGAGAGAAGTTTGTACTTGAAAAAGAATATTGCCAACAAGATTGATGTCATACTTGGTGCATACTGAATAATGTTGTGACATTCTTCACATGGAATCAGAAGCATTCATTAGCATATGTTAGAGATTGAGGGGGAGGCATTTCGGTCAACAATTAAGGAACAAGTTATTAATTTTAATTTTTTTTATACATTAGTAGACATGATGTAAAGAATCAAAAGTGTTTCATTTTTTTTCATCAGTTGGGGAAGTATCTTGACACTTTCATAATGTGTTGAATGAAAATTATAATGTTGGAGGGAGAGTTTTTATTTAGCCATTCGGAAGCGATGTGAAATCTCATCCTAAACAACAACCAATTTTAATTTTACCCATACTTTAAAGTAACAGTGGGACAAACTAAAGTGTTACTTCACATACATGACATATGACATTATCATTAATTACAATGTGATTTTTGTTACCCTTTAAAATTGTTTAGGTGCCATAGATGAAACTCATTTATGAGTAAAGGTTTCAAGATCGGATGCACCTCACTTTCCTAAAAGAAAAGATTTGCCAAGTCAAAATGTATTCACAGTTTGTGATTTTGACACAAAATTAACATATGTTCTAACCAGATGGGAAGAAACAACATCCGATTCAAGATTGTTAAAGGATGTCCCTATTAGAGGGATCCACTGCCAATACCTGAAGGTTAGTTCATTTTGGTTTGGTGTACTTGAAGTATTGTGACTTAGTGATAATTAGTATAAATGCAATGATTGTAAGAAAGTACTACTTTGGAGAAGTCAAATTTATGTTAAAATCGCAAATAATTACATTGTATCAGGTTTTAGATACCTCCTAAACAAGTACTTCCAAAGAGGTCCACAAAATTCATTAGGGTTGTTCAATCATCGTCATTCGTCACTTAGAAATGTAATTGAATAACCTTTGGTGTGTTGAAAAATGATTTCCAATAAGTAATGGAACAAAACCTTTTTTTTCTGTGAGATGTGAGAGATATACAATGATTAGTCGTTAATGAATAAAGGAAATCGAAAGTTGATGGAACAAGATATAGATGCCTCCCTCTCTCAAGTTTGTAAAGATAATTATAAGCAAGGGCCAAACATGATACTATAACTAATGAAATATGGAGAGAAAACAATTAAGATTATGTAATAATGTTAAAGGAATAAAAACTTTCTTTACTTTTATCTTGATATCATAAGTAATTGGTTGCTTAACCATATTTATAATTATTATTTTTAATATTTTTTTTAATACTTTAATTTTGTTATATATTAATATTATTAATAATTATCTTATATTATTATTATTTTATAAAATTAATATTAAAATTTTTAATTTATTATATTATTATTATTATTATTTTATAATTTAATTAATTTTATTATTATTATTATTTATTATTATGTACTGTATACTTCTTTCGCAAATCTTCATCTTTTGCAAAGAAAGAATAAACAATAAATTAATATTTTATTTATTAAATTATGCGTTTTTCGGTTATTTCTTTCATAGTGTACAGTCTATACAAACAGGCTCATAATGTTGTCAAATTATTTTATCCAAATGTGCAAGCTTAAATAATTACCATGCATACGAGAACATTTTTATTTAACAATTAATTTGATGTATATTACAATTTAAAACATCACAATAATTTTATAATAAATTATTAGGGTGAAAAAAAAAACTAGTTAAAATTCTTAAAATATTGAAGGAAATATTTATACTAGCTAATATTCCTTTAATTTATGAACTAAAAAATTGTAATTGCATTTTATCTAACTAATTCAAATTCTTCTAATTGTTTTATCTTCAACATTGTCAATCACAACTCAAAATAGTTAAATGAAATATCAGAAAAACTGAAAATTTAAACTATTTCCAGTTTATAACTTATGAAATAATAAAAAAGATAAAAAAATAGTATGTATTATTGTACTAAATATTTTTGTACTCAACCGCCTGGCTTGGCCGTCATTGACATACTCAACTCAAACCATCTTCCAAGCTATTCCTTTATATAAGTATTTTAAAATTAAATCAAACCGAAGAAAAGTGACCAACATGCAGAGAGAGAGATAGGCTTGAAGTGTTATTAACACTTTGTACTTTAAAAATGTCAATGATATTTTTGGTATTTTAAAATTGTCAATATATTTTTAATATTTTAAGAATTTGTATAGATCACAAATCTATATAATGCAGGAAGTAACTGCCTCTTTTTATACACCCAAACCCCAGTAGGTTGCTTTTGGAGCTTTGGGCCAGTCTGTTTGGGGCCATCAATTCCTTAATGTCATGTGGACAACTTCTTTCTGTATTTCTATAATTTCTTTCTACACCTCCATAAGGAATTTGAAAAACCGAAAATGTCCTTAAATAAATCTACTAAATCATCTTATACCTTTAGTCATTTCATCCTACACATTTTTTAAAGTGGATTTTGTACAAAGACAATTCAGATTATATAATTCATAAGGTATTTTTAAATTTAAAAATGACTTTTAAAATTTGGAAATAATTTCTAGAATTTGAAAATGGTTTTCAAACTATAAATTGTACAATTTAGAAGTTATTTCCAAATTTTGGAAGTCATTTTCAAATTTTGAAAATTATTTTCATTTATGTAAATTTCTTTTACAAGGAGTTTGACCTTGGTTTTTTTTTAAATCAACAATACAATACAGAGCAAGTCGCAATACATTTGCATAAAAAATATCACCAAACAATTTAGAACAATTGTTAAACTAATAGCATCCAGGAAACATAATAATCAGTTTTTCAACCCTTGACATTCATAATTGTGCAATTTTTCAACTTTTTTTCTAGTGCAGATTTGAATGTGATTTTTTTAACTATAGTTTCTCAATATCTTAAGTCGCTCTCACAACAATTTTCACATCAATATTTTTCAAACCAGTGCAGTTTACAGAACAACCTCAGGAAAGTTGAAATTTAGAAAAATTCAACGATTTTGAACATAACATCAAGACATAATAGAAATCTAACTCTACAAACCTTTTTAATGATCTAATAACAAGCTTAAGAACTCAAAAACATAAAAAAAAAAAACAAAAACAAAAACACAAAGCATAACAGAAGTGCAATTTACACTAGACATTTCATCATATACATAGAAGACACATTATAAACATTTCATCAAACACCTCATGAACTAATTTCTAAACATGGAGTTTATGACATAATTGAAAACACGTGACTTAGAAACATCACAAGAACATATTATAAACTTGAAAAATACCTAAAAGTAAAAAGATTCAACAAATTAAATTCAACAAAGTACAGGAATAATGCAGTAGCTTCACGGAAACAACAAGAATAACTCCTATTTTCATAATTTTGGACGATTCTAAGAAGAACAAGGTGTTTGAATCGATTAAATTAAAAAACAAATGATTAAAACAAGAAGAAACACTTATCTCTTAAATACCAAAGCTCTAAAAATATAATGTAATACAATGCAACAGAAGTTAAAGTGTTTGGATGTGTGAGGTGGAATAGGAAGTGAAAGAGAGTGAGGTTAGGCCAACACTCTTAGAGGAAACTAGAGAGAGCGTTGAGAATGAAGACTACTTTAAGGAGAGCTTCTAGAACAAGAAGAGGCATTTGACCAGCACTACTATTCTTATTCATAACAAATCTGAAAATTAAGTTACATGAAGCACTTAGTGTATGAAAGTCGAAGGCGGTGGAAGGGGTGACTATCGATTTCAATATCGATCTGTCAAGCCGTTTCTCTCTAATAAGGCAAGCTAGGATAAGAGAGAATTGTCCTCATATATAGGATGACATGTGACAAATGGCATGAAAGGCATGTGGTGCCACCTAAGCTTCCACCTAGGTACGACATATCCTCCTAATTGGTGCCACACCAACCCTTGTACATGCCACCTAAGCCTTAGCAAAGTCCTTCCTGTCTCTCTTAATTTTAAACTTTTTACCTCTAAGTTTCTAAGACAAACTAGTCTACTTTTAAACCAAAATACAAGACTCAAAATTTAAATTCCTATGCTAGACCTCTTATTTTGATCCAAAATATAAGATTCAAATCATCCTATACTATCCTATAAAGGAAGATTTTAATAAAATACTTTCCATTAAAGAAAAAAAAGATTTTCCAGAAAATCTTCTTCTTGATCAGAATATGGTTTTCCAGATAATCCTCTGTTTATGTTATTATTTTTATTATTTCTTTTTTTACTTTTGTAAAACCACAAAATTAATCTTTCCCTTATTTCACATTCCACTGATTAGACATTCTTGTTGTCTTTCTTAAATTGTTACTTCAAATTATTGCAAGGACCATTACAACTTTGAAACGGCTAATGTTTTTATACAAAGATAAAAATGGGACCGAGGAAATGACATTATTTTTATCAACAACAAAGAGATCAATATGATCTTATCAAAACAAACTGTATAGGTGTTTCCATGTCCTACACACAGGTTGTTACTGTACTATCCGGCCACCAAAAGGAGTGGCCAACATCTCCCAATATCTAAACCAGGAGGCATGACCGACAATTCCACTATCCGACCACCAGAAGGAGTGGCCGACAACTCCTAATACTTGAAACTCTTAGTAGTCTAAATACTACAAGAGTCTCGGAGAGTAGTGTACTATCCGACCACCAGAAAGAGTGGCCGACAACTCCCAATACCAAACTAGGAGGCATGACCAACAACTCCACTACCCGGCCACCGGGAGGAGTGACAAACAACCCCCAATACTCAAGCCAGAAGGTATGGCCGAGAACTCCAACCACTAGAAACTCTTAGAAGTCTAAAGACTATAAGAGTCTGAGAGACTAGTGTACTGTACGGCCACCAGGAGGAGTGGCCGACAACTCCCAGTACTAAGGAGGTATACAACATCTATTCGGCCTTCAGGATGGTAGGTTCACAACCAGGAACACGCATGAGCTGACAAGTATCCAGCAACCTCTCACCAACCAGTTTCCCACCTTTTTGCATTGGGAATCAACACCTGTCTTCTGACACAGGAACAAGTTTCAATAAATGGAACCACATGTCTTCCCTGACAGGCTGCAGAAAAAAGCAATCCCAATAGCCGAAACTACACGTCTTTTCCTCACAAGGCATGCAAAAACAAGATATCCTCCTGACACAGGGATGATACACTCCCGAGGCTGCACGTCTTCCCCTGCTGGAGGAGCAATGATAACACATACTGATATAAATAGCAAACAGGAAAAGAGAAAGAGGACTTTTGGGCTCAGATCTTATTTGGATAATTGAAACCCCTGATAACAAAGTACCAGCGACCGGAAAACACCATCACCCTCAACCCATACACTAGATATCGAAACTTTATCTAAGACCGATATAGTTGACCATTATAGTTTTGTTTTCGGCCTTAGACTCCACAAAAACATTTATTGTTATCTATCCTCACTGCTCTGTAACTCCCCATATATATATATATATATATATATATATATATATATATATATATATATATATATATATATATATATATATTTTTTATTATTT
>Ga0099824_1007505_pt1 | contig 14420 bp, 13 predicted proteins | sample SiratrowhiteBW_FD_76837 | JGI IMG/M metagenome (GOLD analysis project Ga0099824, IMG submission 76837) | Root nodule microbial communities of legume samples collected from California, USA - Siratro white BW | ecosystem: Host-associated > Plants > Roots > Nodule | place: USA: California...
AATTAGTAATATTATATTTAATAGTATTTTTTTTTATTATCATTATTATTACAATAATAATAATAATAATAATAATAATAATAATAATTATTATTATTATTATTATTATTTTACAATTTTTTAATATTAATATTAATGTTATGAATAATAATATAAAAATGTTTAATATTATATTCTTAATATTATTATTAATTTTATATTTAATATTATGTTTATTAATATTACTATTAGTAGTATTATTAATATTATTATCATAGACAATATTATTATTAATATTAAATTTATTAATAGTGGTAATAATAATATTAGTAATTATAATTAGAATATTAATAATAAATATATGATCGCTAATGTAATCTTTTTACTTAAAAATCTTAAAAATTGATATATTGGTATGCAACTGTATACTTATTTTATATACTAAAATTTCTTTTAATTATAATAAAATAATATTTAATTGAATAAAAAATAATTAATTAATTTAATCTTACTTGAGATTCTTGACTTAAGTTATATCTAGTTTAATGTTAATCAAATTAAAATAAAATTTTTCTTAAGAATTAATGAACTATTTTTTCTTTTTATTTTTTATCCTAGCTGGGTCCGGAGTGTGGGTCTGGGTGTGTTCAGTAAGATAAAAATAATTCTTTTATCTAAAAATGAGTCAAACAGTTATTAACATTTTATTTACACGTTAATTTTATTTTACAAAAAATGTTAATTTAATAACTTCATTAATATAATAATAATAATAATATAATAATAATAATAATAATAATAATAATAATAATTTATTAAAATTAATTTATTAAAATTATTAGAACCAATTTCATATTTATACGATGAACAATAATTTAAAATCAAATTAAATAACTATCGTTTAAATATTTAGTTAAATTATCCATAAATTAAGTTATAATTAATTAGTATTTAATACATAAATTGCTTTAAAAATAATAATTTTATAAAGTAAGATAGTTATTAGTAACTAAAAAAATTAGCGATGAACGATAAAAAAAAGTTCAGCTACTAAGACAATTATATATCATGTCGCAACTAACCCTACGCACAACCAACGTGGTCACTTCGTCATGTTCTACAAAGTACAAATCGAAAAGAGTGGTAATAAGACGAATATCCATATAATATTTTATATACCGAAAAGCATGGCAGCTCGTCATTTGGCGGCGCAGCCCCCATCTGGAACCTTCACTCCGCACATCAAATCTATAATTTAATTCTTTTGCAGTACATAATATGTTTAAAAATAAAATATAAAATTATAATAAGTTATATATAGTTTAATTAAACATTTAATATATTTGTAATTTATTAGTATTTTGTTGTATTTTCTTATCATAAATTATTTTAATTGATGATACCTTGAATCCCATGACCTTTATGTGTTCCTAATAGCATAATCTTATTCGTATTTGTTATTTATTTATCCTTCACTTTGACAATAATAAGTCTTGTTAAATTGGAATAATTCTATAATTATCATTGACAATTATAGTGTACAGTTAAATTTGCAGTTTCTCATATCAAACATATAAATATACTTATTATTCATGAGATTTAACAATCTACTCTTTGGAGTTTAGATTCTTTGTTGAATTTTAGTATTTTCACTCTAATGTCTTAACATATGGTGTTTAGACTTATTTTAAAATATGAAAATTATCATATTTTGAAAGCACAAAGCAGGACAACACTAAAACTTTAATAGAGAATTCAAATTTTACTTATTCTACTCGATGACAATCACAAAATGTGACATTACATTATGTAACGTAAAAAATAGGTATATTTAAAATGCAGTCACCACTTAAATGAAGATGATGTCATGTATAATCAAGTAATTTCAATGCATTTTATTTAAAATGTATGAAAATTTAAGTAATTTTTAGGTAATTCCTTAAATTTAAATGTAATTTTTAATATTATAAAGATTTTACGATTTAGAAACTCTATGAAATTGCATGTCTCATCTTTCAAATTTTTGAATGAGTTAATCATTTTTGGTAAATGTGACAAAAGGAATAGTTTGATTGTTTATTATTATTACTATGATAAAAAGTTGAAAAAATACACTCATAATCAAAATATGAGTCATATAATTAATTAAGAAAGTTACGTTCTTATATTCGGACTGACTTTCTTCACCTCTCAAGTGTCTCGATACATTGAAGTAGTATACAAGGTTGTGCAAGAGAAGTAGGGTGGGGATTGAATTCAATGGTTAGTACACTTAGTGTAATAGATTTGATGTTTTATTGTTTTGCAGTTGGATTTACCAAGATGTGAGGCCAGAGTTGGAAGCATATTGTTGTATATGAATCGGAATACAAGGAGTTTTAGGGTACTGGTTCACCCTTTTAATAAAGTCAACGACAATGTCAACTTGAAGGCCAACTTAAAGCTTGTCTAAGAAATTTGAGAGAAAGCTCGAGTGAGAGAAAAAGCAGCCAAGCTAAAAGCAACTTGATGATATAACACATATTTGAGAATGCGTGTTTCACAAAGTAGACTTGGTGTGGCATACAATCAACTAGACATGAAAGAACAGGCAAGAGGGAAAGCTTGTACCAAACTAGAACTACCCGATAGGGTCAAAATGGTGTCTCCTTGGTCAAGGATTGAGGAGTGCAATGTTAATCCTAGAGGATTTTGAGAATCTCCTTGACCCAAAGTCCTTTTACTTGGCTGAGCTTTTTCTTGAGGTCATTGAGGATGACTTTATTTGCAGCCCCTGTTAGCTATTTGTTCGGAGGTGTTCCACGGATGAAACCCAGTGTTTCATGTTGAGTTGTTATAGGAACTACTCGAACCCTTTGTCTATGAAATGTCGACCATTTTCAATCTCAAGATGGTTTCGTGAGTTATGTTGACATATTATGTTCTTCCAGCAAAACTTCTGGACTTGTTGAGTTGTGATGGTTGCTAATGGTTTGACTTCTACCACTTGGTGAAACTTCACTTTCCCTTTCACAAGAGGAAGAGGTTTAAGTATGTCCATTCCCCATGTTGTACATACTCAAGGGGTGATGATCTAATGTAGCTCTTCAGGAGGTAGAAAGTGAAGAGAACCAAACTTTTGACATTCTTGACACTTCCTAATGAATGTATGGGTATCCTGTCGAAGAGTGGGCCAATAGTACCTAACTCTTAAGACCCTTGTTGCCATACTCCCGAGTGCATCCCACATATTCTACGGTGCAACTCGGCTAAGATGTACTCTGCTTGGCTTTCATTCAAGCATTGAGTAGAGAGGAAGAGAAACAACGCCTGAATAACTCCTTACTATAGACGATTTAGAACGAGGATTGTCATTGTATCCTCTTAGCCTCCGTCTCATCATTGGAGAGGGCATCCTCAGTCATATAGTTTGTGATAAGAGTCATCCAACTAACTTTACCCACCCCTATTTGTAGGATATCGTCATGATCCCAACTTGGAGTGGCTAAAGTCTGTTGTGTCAAAGTTCGATATTGTCTAGATTTTTTTGAGCTAGTGACCTTTGCGAAGACATTGTGTTAGCCTACTTTGCCATGATGGCAACTGTACCAATCACAATGTAGAATGTAACAAAATTATCGTTATTCCTAAAAGATTTGTGCAATATAAAACAATAACTACTTACAATAAATTCAAATTTAAGAACAATTTAATAAAATGATGATATGTGTAGAAATTGAAAACAATCAAAAGAATAATTTATGCTTTTATCACACTTGAATGTAGAAAAAGGATTAACAATAATATGGTAAACTTGTCAGGGTAAATTCTCACCAATTCTCACTCTTATTTAATAAAATGTTTATTTTCTTTCCCATCATTAATCCATGTCAAACCACAAAATTACTCATCCCCAATTCCTCAACAGATGAGCCTACGATTATCTATTAGTTTTCAATTCCTTGATCAATTATATAACTGAATCTTTCATCCGTAAAAGGATCTTAAGACAACGATTGAATCACACTTTATTCCTAGACACGAGTTTTGATTCAGTAATTTAATTCAGATCTAGAATCAAGAGATATTTTCCAATACTCTCAAAAATCAATAGTCGAGTTATGAACCAACACAATAGGCATTACATATAGAATTAAAATACTAATATAATGAAAAGAAGGAAATAAATATTTAAATAGAAACAATTACATAAGAGTTTAAAAAGGTTTAACCTAACCCCGACAATAGAGAATTTAGCTCCTCATAGATACAGTGATACTAAACCTTACAATAGATTAGTTGAATAAGAAGAAGACTCCACATGAAATCCTAAGACAACCTTCCATGAATGAAATGTGAACTTCCATAGCCCAAGAATCCTAACCCTAGTATGAACAATTCTTGGCTTGAGGATGAGGTCCTGGTTCGTTTGGTGGGTGTGGATGAAGACATGGCTGCTGTTTCTAGAGGTAAAATATGCAGAATGGCAAGCAAATGTATGGTTATGCAGAATGCAAGAGCTGTATGATGCCATGTTTTCGGTTCAGTTTTAAAAGTAAGTTTTTCACGCAAAAGTGTATGGTACTGTGTGACATGTGAGGATGACACAACCCATGTGAGTGTGCAACAGAAAAAACCAACTTTTTTAAACCTGCCTAGTCCAAGATGCTCTTGTACAACATAATCTGAATTCTGCAGAAGCACTTTTTGACTCTTTGAACCATTTCTGTCCAGTTGTGGTTTTAATTGAATTAATTGATTATTTCTAATGGGTGTCATGGGTCCTAAGGCATTGTATATCCTATTAGATCAATGAGTGTCATTATAGCAGCTCAAAGTACTCAAATTTACCAAAATATCAACTAAACAGAAATCTGTCAAGTCTGGAATATCACATTTAACAGTTTAATTTCGACAGATAACATGTTAAAATGCCTGGAATCCATGTATTTAACAAACTATTTTATGATATTAACATGTTAACAGGTTCAGATACAGGAAAAACATCATGTTGATTTTAACTGCAACGTGTTAAAATTTACCAGAACACAAGCAGCAACAGATTTTTAGCAAGTTATTAGAAAAATCAGCAGATTAAAATTTCATTTTCCAATACAATTAGTCAATACATGCTAAAATTGTTCCAAAGCACTCAGTTAGCTAGATAAGACACATATAAACACATAATTATAGAGGCAATATCAATTTGACACATTTGAAACATCTAAGATACCCAACTCGGTTCTTAGAATATTGAACCTATCTTTTGCCAATGGTTTGGTGAAGAAATCAGCAAATTGCTTATCTATTTCAATAAACTGCACTTCACAATCTCCATTGCTCACATGGTCACGAATAAAGGGATGCCAAATCTCAATATGCTTCATCCTAAAGTGTTACACATGATTTTTGGTTAGATTTATAGCACTTGTATTATCACACTTAAGAGGTATTTTAGAAAGACTCAGGCCGAAGTCACTTAGCTATTGTTTGAGCCACACTATCTGTGCACAACAACTCCCAGCTGCTATATACTCCGCTTTAGTTGTTGAAAGGGCAACACAAGCTTGTTTCTTACTATGCCATGAGATCAAGCTAGCACCTAGCAGATGACACATCCCACTGGTACTCTTACGATCTAGCTTGCAACCGACAAAATCTGAGTTTGAATAGCCTGTCAAGATCAATGAAGCTCGTCTAGGATACCACAATCCCACATTAATTGTCCCTTTTAAGTACTTCAAGATCCACTTTCCAGCTTTAAAGTGTGATTCCTTTGGGTTAGATTGAAACTTGACACACATACAAGCACTAAACATGATATCAGGACGACTAGCTGTAAGATATAACAATGAACCAATTAGCCCTCTATATTTAGTCTGATCTACAGAAACTCCCTTCTCATCCAAGTCAAGCTAGTAACTTGAAGCTTCCTTGCATTTGTCCATCTCGAATTTATTCAGAAGCTCTTTGCAGTACTTAGATTGACGCAAAAATGTCCCATGCTCCATCTATTTCACTTGTAATCCAAGGAAGAAGTTTAATTCCCCCATCATGGACATCTCAAACTCCCCCTACATAGCTAACACAAACTCTTGACAAAGATTTTCATTAGTAGACACAAAAATGATATCATCAACATAGACCTGTACTAGAATAATATCAGAATTAAGCTTTCTAATGAAAAGAGTTTTATCAACTTTCCCTCTTTCACAGCCTTGAGAGGTTATGAAGTTGCTCAATCTTTCATACCACTGCCTCGGGGCTGCTTCAAACCATAAAGAGCTTTTTACAGTTTGTATACATGATCTGGATGGCTGTGATCCTTAAAACCTGGAGGTTGTGAGACAATACTTCCTTATCTATGTAACGATTCAAGAAAGCGCTTTTCACATCCATCTGAAAAATTTTAAAACCAAACAAACATGCATATGCAAGCAATAATCTAACAGCTTCTAGTCTAGCCACAGGAGCATATGTTTCACCAAAATCAATACATTCTTCTTGTTATACCCCTTAGCTACCATCCTGCTTTGTTCTTAATTATTATGCCCTGTTCATCTAACTTATTTCTAAAAACCCATTTAGTGCCAATAACATTCATATCAGATGATCTAGGAACTAGAATCCAATCATTATTCCTAGTGAACTGGTTAATTTCATCATGCATACCATCAATCCATTTATCATCACTCAAAGCAATATCAATAGAAGTAGGTTCAATTTGAGATACAAACGCCATATTTTAACAAAAATTATTAAAGGTCCATCTAGTGGAAACTCCCTGTTCTATTTGGCCAATGATATTGTAAAGAGATAAATCCCTAGGAATCCTCCACTCTCTAGGTAGATTTGCATTTCTCACAGATGCAGGTGGTACTCCTTCATGAGTTGGTGCTTCTTGTTCAGCTGCTCCTTCATTTGACTCGTTATCAGAAAAATTCAATCTGTTGAATTTCTGAACCAGCTGACTATGTTATTGTGCAGCAACTCACTACTATTTTCCTCTTCCTCTACCTTGTTCTTAATAACGTCTTGCAAATCAAGGTTAGTCTCATCAAATACCACATGCACAGATTCTTCCACAGTCATAGTACGTTTATTATAAATTCTATATGCATGACTATGAGAAGAATAACCAATGAAAATGCAATCATCAGCTTTTGCATCAAACTTGCTAATATTATCTTTGCCATTATTTAAAACAAAATATTTACATCCAAACACTTTAAAATGACTAATGTTTGGTTTTCTTCCTTTATAAAGCTCATATGGGGTCTTTTTCAAAATAGGCCTGATCAAAGCATGATTCAAAACATAACAAGCAGTCATCAGCATCTGGCCAAAAATACCTTGGATGATTAGAATCATTTAACAAAGTTTGAGCAATTTCTTCCGAAGAACGATTTTTCCTCTCCACAACTCCATTCTGTTGTGGGGTTCTTGGAGCGGAAAAATTGTGTTTGATGCCATGTTTGTTACAAAAATTTTCAAATCTTTCATTTTGAAACTCATCCCCATGATCAGACTTTATAGAAGAAATATGACAATCATTTTCATTTTCCAAAACTCTAACAAGATGTTTAAAAGCTGTGAATGCATGATCTTTGGATACAATGAACAATGTCCAAGTAAATATAGAAAAATCATCAACAATGACAAGTCCATAATAGTTACCACCTAAGCTTATAGTGCGAGAAGGACCAAATAGATCCATGTGAAGCATCTCAAGGGGTCTAGCAGTGGAAACAAAGTTTTTGGATTTGAAAACAGTTTTAGTTTGTTTCCTTTTTTGACAAGCTTCGTATATTCTATCTTTCTCATACTTGAATGTAGGTAGTCCCTCAACTAGATTTTTGGAAACAAGTCTATCTAGATGATGCATGTGTATATGTGCTAACCTTCTATGCCAAAGCCATGAATCATCATTCTTGGAGAGCAAAAAAGTCATGTTAGATGCAATGTCATAAATATTAAGCATGTAAATATTGTTTACTCTTTTACCAATAAGCAAGGTTTGGCGTGTAGATGCGTTTGAGATTATACACAAATCTGGCTTGAATGTAACTTCATAGCCTTTGTCACATAGTTTACTGATGCTCAATAGGTTATGCTTTAGTCTATCTACCAATAGCACATCCTTGATTATTATCGAATCATGGCTCCCGACTTCACCTCTACCAAGGATTCTTCCTTTGTTATTATCCCCATACGTCACAAAGCCTTATTGCTCATCTTTAAATTTATAAACTTTGAAGCATCTCCTGTCATATGCTTTGAACAACCACTGTCAAGGTACCACAACTGCTTCTTAGCTATCCAAAGTCCCTGCAAAACAAGTTAAGTTGCAAGAGTTGGTCCCCTATTAATCTTGGGTCCATTCATGTTAACCATACCCTTGGAAACCCACTTCACAAGGCCTTTCTGATGGAGGAGCTCCTAGGTGCCTTAGCTTCTTGGGCAAGCTTCAATGGAAATTGAGCATGATAAAACCTTGAAGCACCGAATAGAAGAAGTGGATGAAACTCCTCATGATGCGGAAGCTATGAAAATGCGAGGAAGGAAGCGTGCAAGGAGGTTGATGGTGAAGTAAATGGTAAAAGCCTTGAAGGAGGTTGGGCCAACCTTCAAGAGAGAGAGAGAAAACTCAATGTGAAACTTGAGGCAATGTGCTAAAAATTTGGCAACATATCATTACTCAAAATCAAGTCTACAATAGAGGTTCCTAAACCTCTTATTTATAGAAGAAGAAAAAGCTAGTAGCTTCTCTAGCAAGCTAAGGGAGTGTCTAGGAGAAGCTAGGGTTAGAAACCCTAGCTTGCCTTGAAAACTACCTAAGTAGTGTGTAGGAGAAGCTAGGGTTTGCCTTGCAAGCTACCTAAGTAGTGTGTAGGAGAAGCTAGGGTTAGGGTAACCTAGCTTGTGGAGCAAGCTTCTCCAAACCCTAGATTGCCTTGCAAGCTACATAAGTAGTGTGTAGGAGAAACTAGGGTTAGGGTAACCTAGCTTGTGGAGCAAGCTTTCCCCAAACTCTAGCGCCTCATTCTCCTCCAATGAGAAGGTGCCACATGGCATAACTTCTAGATGCTTCTAAAAACCTGACCTAGGTGCCTTTACAAATCCTAAGGCACCTAGGATTTATTTTTACAAAGGAGAAATATGTTCTACAATATTTTTACAAAGGAAAATCTTCCACAACGTTTTTATAATTTTCCACTAAAGCTTAGAGTTGTTAGCATCTTGATGTCTGTTGGTGCCTTTGACTCCTCCTGAGCTTCAATGTGTTTGGTCATGGATCTAATGATTAGACCTTGCTTGGGCCTTCATCCATCATCCCCTCCTTCTTGAAAGGGATTTGTCCTCAGATCGACAACGTTCTTATGGACATTCATTGTTGTTAACTTCCTCCAGGATCAAACACCTTCCTGTAACAACAATCACATAGTAAGATTAATGAAATATTTACAGCATAGAAGAAGAGAAGAGTTTTTCCAAGATTACCGTATGTTGTATTTATGACAGGACAATCAGGTTCGATCCTGAAAACATTTTTATGTTCTTTTTTATATTTCCATTTTTCTTCCTTGTGAAGTTGTTTAAAGTCAAAATTTTGCTTATCCATTGTTAACAACTTTGCACAAGACTGATCTATTCGTAAAGTCATATTCACAGAAACTTGGAAAAGAAAATAACTCAACAAAAATTGTCTTCCGAGGTGAATGTATGTTTGATTAGAAGTAGGACAAAGGTACATGACCCTCGGAACATAATTATTTTCATGTACTTTGTTTCCTCTTTTTATGGATTTTTGTTTCATTTGGACTTCATCTTCCAACACCTGGTTAGGAGTTAAAGGATGAAGTACAAACTTTTGATGTTTATGAGTGAAAGTAATTTTTTTGGTGAGGCCATCATGGATAGTTTTCTTGTCAAATTGCCATGGCCTTCGCAATAAAACATGACAAGCCTCCATAGGAACTACGTCACATAAAACATCATCGACATAGTTTCCTACTGATAGCTTCACTTTCACTTGATTTTTAACATTTATATCTCCCCATTATTTATACAATGTAATTTATAAGGCCGAGGGTGGGGTATCATTTTCAATTTTAATTTTTCAACCAACCTATCACTGCAGTAATTACAACACAAACTGCTGTCAATAATGAGAGAACATACATTTTCAAAAATTTTACATCGAGTATGAAAAATGTTCTCTCTTTGTGACTTGGTTTGTAGAATAGGTTGATTGGTGAGGGTTCTCCTAATCATCAATAATTTTCCCTCATGAACATAAACATCCTCATGCCTCTCACATTCAGACTCCTCACTAGTGCTCTCTTCATGTTTCTCTTCCTCACTACTGTATACATCTTGGGCTTTCATTAAGATGGTCCTCATGGAAGGACACTGAGATTTAACATGTCCCCGACCCAAGCATTTAAAACATTTAATATCACTAGTGCGATTGGAGGTGGCATGCTCTTCTTTTCTTTTCAAATTTTCTTGGCCTTATAACCTTGGAAGGGATTTCTATTGGTTCTTCTCTTATCAATTTTCCCTCTCTCTCAGAATCTTGCTTGGGATGAGTTAGAATAAGAACTTCTACTTGGCCCTTTTCTCAAAATTTGTTGTTCAACTTTTATACAGATTTGAACCAAGTCATGAAAATCCCTATAAGGGAGAAGTTATACTTTATCTCTAATCTCAAGACTCAATCCACTCAAAAATCTGGCCAGAATTATGCTATCATCTTCCCTAATTCCCCCCCTCATCGTGTACAACTCCATTTTCTGCCTATATTCTTCAATATTCATGTTCTTTTGATGAAGTCTATGGAGCTTATCCATGAGTTCTCTATGATAGTAGGAGGGAATATGTCTTCTTCTAAGTGCACTTTTAAGATCATTCCAATACACTATGGTTGGTTCATTGTGAAGACGTTTATCCCTTACTAAGGCAGTCCACCAATGCAATGTATGTCCTTGGAAACTAAGAGTAGCTAGGGGAACTTTCTTTTCTTCACTCACTTCATAACACTCAAACAATTGTTCCACCTTCATCTCCCGATCTAAAAATGTATCTATATCATTAGTTCCATGAAAATAGGGAAGATCCACTCTAATCTCCTTGGATTTTCTCTCTCTTTTATGGTGGTGATAAGGAACAAGTTGGTAGTGTTCAGTTGCTCTTAAGCTATCCCTCTCTGGTCTTTCATCCTCACTACTAGAATATTTTTTGATGAACTAGCTTTGGATTTATACTTGTGATCCTTCTTCTTTAAGGTTTTAATTTCTTCCACCATAATAGCAAATTGTACACCAGTGTTGATTTTCATAACCCAAAGTTCTTCCAATATTTTCTGAAATTCTGATGTATTATATTGCGACTCATTGCTACTAGGGTGGAAAGAATGTTTAGACATCTTAAATTTTGTGAAGAAGTGTTCTCAAGATAAGACAAACTAGTCTAGTACACTAGGGGGTCTCCCAGGAAAGTGAGGTGCGTCACTTGGACAACTTAAGTACCAAGACTTTCCTTAGCCAGAGTCTTGCCCAATGTACCTTTCCAATTGTTCTTACAATGAGATCACTAAGTCACAAATGAAGGTGACTCAAAGAAAATAAAACTAGTCAGTTTGTAAAATTAAAAGAAATTAAAGGAATAAAACCAATGCTTGGAAAACTTAAACTAGCCGAGTCCTATGGTGAAGCTCTTGGGCACCAAGGACCTTAGAAACACTCCACCATCTACATGTAATGCTTAAACTAGCCGAATCCTAAGGTGAAGTTCTTTGGCACCAAGGACCTTAGAAACACTTCACTGTCTATACATTTGAATTATTCCACTAATGATATGGAGTTTTGCAATTACAACTCAAATGAATATAATGAAAGATTGTCGCTGAAAATTTAAAATTTTCTATACTATGCTCTCCTTGTGTTGTTTCTTTGTCTCACTAGTGTATCACTCTTTGCTTTTGGTGTGTTTGTTCAAGAAGCTTTTCTGCACATGACTTTCATTCCTCGTTGTGTATCATTCTCCAATAGTGCTTGGGAGTTTAACTCTTGATGTATTGGCCAATTCAACTCAAGTGCTTCACCAAAGTACTATTTCACCATAAGGTCACAAATACAAAGCAATAAAAGCTAATTTGAATAGCACAACTCAAAAGGATTATAACAATTGAGAAACTCAAAGAATGCAAATAAAATTGACAAGCAAGAAATTAAAGCTTTAGAAAGAAGCTTAGCACTCAAAGATATGATCTAAGAATGGCTCTAGAGTAGATTAACAAAAACAACAAACAAAAACTAGAGTTTTCAGTTCTGACAGCAGCTCTTGCGTGATTTATGATTTTCTCTACACTTCTCCTTTTGTCTTGAAATTTTGACCACAATTCCAAAAAAACACAAGGATCATCTACACAAAATTTCAGAAATTTAGGACCAGTACTGCCTTCACAATAAATCCAGAACAAAGACTTATTTTCAGTTCCAATTTCGGTAATCTTTTGGCAGCAGTATTTGTAAAATTTATCACGGTCCGAATTCTTGGAATTACGTCACAAAAGTTTTATCATACATTCACAACTCAATAATGAACGTCCACATCAAATTTCAGTTCAATCTGAACACTGAATCATTCCAGATAAATCAAAAACAGAGTGCGTTTCTTTAGGTCCAGTGCAACAGGTTTACTGTCATACGTTAAGTTTCTAGCAACACCGATTCAAAAATTTATTGCATCTAAACCACAGGGAATTAAGTCTCCAAATTTTAACCACATACTAGTAACATCTCAATCTGTGGTCACTCCAAATTTGAGCAATTAAAAATCACTGGATCGGTTGTAGTAATTCAAACACATTGGCATTTTTACACTATCATCAGTTCATAACCAGCAGTGAGCATTCCACTTTTACAATTTCTCATTTTTTTACAGAATGAGTTAGAATGCGCCTTTTTCACAGTATCTTTTACACATTTCAAAGTAGTCTCACACAAAATTTCAATTACAAATACACAATACTCTATTCTCAGTAATTTCGCAAAGTCCAGTGACCTTAATAAACAAATAACAGTGTAGGAAAATGAAACCTATGGATTCCAACGAAATTTAGAACAAACTACAACACATATAGGAATGATATGACTCAAGGAAACTCACTAATGATCTAATAGTGAATTAAAGGAACTCAAGATTGCAAAATTAAATGGCACACAAAGCACATTATGACACAAAACAGTAAACACATTCTGTTTACAATTTCAGCAAATGCAAACTGCTCAAACCTATTCTATAAGCATAAACCTAAGGATTTGATGACAATACGAAATCATACATGACTTGACATATACTATGGATCATAAAAACAAAAGCTAGGACACAATTGAACACTTTGAACCGATTAAAATCAACAAAGACTCAAACAAAACAAAAGATAGCTTGTGACACACACAAGAACACCTAGAACAATGTATTTTTGGAAGGTTCAAGAAGATTGATGCTATTTGAACCGTTTAAACTCAAGAACACAACAATTAATCGGTACAAAACAATCAAGACAAGTAAAAATAGTGGTATACAAAACGGAAAAGCCAAAACAAAGTGAAAAGGATCAAGAACTTAGCTTTTGAAGACCAAAGCTCATGATACCAAATGATGGAGGAACTCCTAGGTGCCTTAGCTTCTTGCGCAAGCTTCAATGGAAATTGAGCATGATGAAACTCCTCGTGATGTGGAAGCCATGGAAATGCAAGGAAGGAAGCGTGTAAGGAGGTTGATGGTGAAGTAGATGGTGAAAGCCTTGAAGGAGGTTGGGTCAACCTTCAAGAGAGAGAGCTCCTAGCTTCTAAGAGAACAAACTCAATGTGAAACTTGAGGCAATGTGCTAAAAATTTGGCAGCATATCATTACTCAAAATCAAGTCTACAATAGAGGTTCCTAAACCTCTTATTTATAGAAGAAGAAAAAGCAAGTAGCTTTTCTAGCAGGCTAAGGTAGTGTGTAGGAGAAGCTAGGGTTAGAAACCCTAGCTTGCCTTGAAAGCTACCTAAGTAGTGTGTAGGAGAAGCTAGTGTTAGGGTAACCTAGCTTGTGGAGCAAGCTTCTCCAAACCCTAGCTTGCCTTGCAAGCTACCTAAGTAGTGTGTAGGAGAAACTAAGGTTAGGGTAACCTAGCTTGTGGAGCAAGCTTCTCCCAAACCCTATTGCCTCTCCTCCAATGAGAAGGCGCCACATGGCATAACTTCTAGATGCTTCTAAAAACCTAAACTAGGTGCCTTTACAAATCCTAAGGCACCTAGGATTTATTTTTACAAAGGAGAAATATATTCTACAATATTTTTACAAAGGAAAATCTTCCACAACATTTTTATAATTTTCCACTAAAGCTTAGAGTTGTCAGCATCTTGATGTCTGTTGGTGCCTTTGACTCCTCCTGAGCTTCAATGTGT
>Ga0099824_1007508_pt1 | contig 14418 bp, 6 predicted proteins | sample SiratrowhiteBW_FD_76837 | JGI IMG/M metagenome (GOLD analysis project Ga0099824, IMG submission 76837) | Root nodule microbial communities of legume samples collected from California, USA - Siratro white BW | ecosystem: Host-associated > Plants > Roots > Nodule | place: USA: California...
AAAAAAAAAAAAAAAAAAAAAAAAAAAAAAAAAAAAAAAAAAAAAAAAAAAAAAAAAAAAAAAAAAAAAAAAAAAAAAAAAAAAAAAAAAAAAAAAAAAAAAAAAAAAAAGGGAAAAAAAAAAAAAAAAAAAAAAAAAAAAAAAAAAACTATGAAAAGACAGAACGCAAATATAAAGTTTGGAAATTCAACATATTAAAGAATTAACTTTTTTTGTCATGTACGTGTCAAGTGGTTGCTTACTCAGAGTGTCAAAAAAAAGTATCACGCCTCAAAATAATACTACACAAAATAATAATAATAATAATAATAGTAATAATAATAATAATAATTATTATTATTATTATTATTATTATTAAAAAGTCAAATAGTTTAGTTATAATATTTTATGGTTCCTGCAATTATATCAATTCACATGATTATTTTGTAAACACAGCTAGTAATTTTGATGAATAACAACTTTATATTTTGACTGTAATAATACTTACAAATTAAGATAAGGTACAATTGAATTGGTTTAGATTGAGTAACCTGTCTACATACTACTTTTTTTATTAAGTTGTTTATATAAAAAGTATTAGTAACAAATAGAAAACTGTAATTTTCAATTTTGGAAGCAAAGTTATTGTAAACCCAAAAACAAAACTACAAACTTACTACCTAACTTTGTTTGGAAGAGAAGGACCAAGTCACGATTTCACAGGTAAATGAATACGCGTATGAGTCTTACGTTTGAGCTGAAGGTTTTGTCGTGAAGTAGCATAGAAAGAAGAACACACAGGTTTAGTATTAGTATTAGTTTTAATGTATTCCTGAACAAGAATTAAGGAAGACGTGAAGGTTAAGGCAACGTTGGAGGGGTTGTGTTGCAAACTTTGGACAAATATTGCACCCTTTCTTCTTTCTTTCCGATTCTCATATCATATTGGTCTCCAAAGACAGAATAATCGTTATTCTTTTTTTCACTTTTATTTTGAACTATTTTTAGTTTTGTTTTTCTTTTGCCATGATTGAATCAGGTCTACTTTAGATCTTCGTAATTTTGGTTGATAGAACTTTACACGTCCAAAACCAATATTAATCACACTCCTCATGAGTCTCTTAAATCTCTTTCTTTCTCGTGGTTGGCGTGGGGGACCATTAATGTACTCTTTTTCTTTCCCAACATGAAATTCTTAAATGGGAAAACAAAAACATAGAACAAGGAATCTTCAAGTAGGGGCCACTTCTCTCATGGTGGATGCCCAAACATTTGTTCGGAGCATGGGATATTTCAGCTAAACAAATTTTAATTTATTTAATTAATTAATTAGCTACTAAAGTAGAAAAAGTTTACCACCAACCCACCAAATAATGAAGAAAGCACGATATTGAGGCCATTAAACACCTAATGCCTACGTAAGCATTTTGGATTCAGTAATAAAGAGCGCGCGTTTTTATATTTGTCTTCAAAGGAATGAATTTGGATTCCTTTATACATTCAAAAGTTTTAACATTAAATCATATTAATTACTGATATTTTAAAATGAGATAAAAATGAATTATTTTTTTATAAATTATATATAACTTACGTACCTTAATTGTATAAAATGTTAACTGGAATGAATAAATTGATTTTTAACTTATATAAAATAAAAATTTTTTTTTTTTGTTTTAGGGTTATATTTTGAAAATTTTATTTAAACTCTAAATAACTAAACATGTCATGCTCTAAGACTGGTGTTCATGTTAGAATGTTAATAAAAATGTGATTAATCATCAGGTGGACATATGCGCCTGAAAGTTTTCAAATTTCTCGATATAGTTAGCAGTTTAATATGTGTGTATATATATATAAAAGGTAATGATGAATGGGTCTAATTCAGATTCTGTCAAAGAAAAAGTCTAATTCAGGTTTCATTTCAGCAACAATAGAATGAAAAAATGATGTTATTTTCGATAGAGTTGAAAGCTAGAGCCAAAACATAGAAAATCCAAAATTGAACTGGGATAATATTTAATTTATATAATCTTAAGTATCACTGTTTGGTTAAAAAAAAGCAAGAAAAGAAAGAACTGAATAGTTTTACACTCAGTATATACTGGTATGGAGGAAAGTGTGAAGGAGATGAAAGTATGAGTGTATGTGAGCTTTCTTTACACTCTGTATCACTCAGAAGCATACAAGAGTGTTGCTTTCCGTAGCCGTTGGGTTTTTGGATTTAGGTGGCTCTTACGTTACACCCATGACAACTGTTTTTGAAAGATTCTCTTCAGTTCACATATTTCTATTATATCAATTTTTCTTTTCTTTCCATTTTTTTATTCTTTGTTACGTAATACTACCTATATCAGCCTTCTACAAATATGCTAAAAATATATCATTGTCATTTCAATATGTTTTGAAGGTACGTAGGTGTGATTCTATTTCTACTTAAGTTCAACCTTTCTTTTTCTTTACATTTAACATCCAATAGCTCAGATTTTAGCATTTTGCCTTTCTTAATAGTGGGTGTTGGGTAGACTTTAGAAGATAAAGATTGGAATAATTAACTAAAAATATTTTTTTTATGATGATAAAATCTATGTTCAAACATTAGGAATATTATTGTTGAAATATGAAGCAGAGTTAAAGAATGTCTATAAAGTGCACTTAATAATGTAATTTCCTTTATAATTTTGTTATCTTTTATTTTAAAATGATTAGTTTATGTAATGATATTATTTTTCTTTGTTCTACTTTATGTGATCTTTGAATTTTTATTCTTTGAAATGCATATAATTATTGGTGCAATCACTAAAGAAATTATTAAATTTTGAAATATTTTCTTTATTTTTATTTGATTGAAAGAATTAATTTTATGCTCTCATCGATCATAACATGTTTATCCTTTACAAAAGTGTTTTTATTGTACTTGCCATATTTTCATGATTAGTCTCATCTATGGGTTGGGAAAATGCTGTCATAGTTTCACTAGTGAAATGTTTGGGCTAATATTAGGCCCTATAATTCTTCAACACTGAACGCACCATTTGTTCTTCGAAGAATGGAAACAAATCAGGTCTTTGGGTTGTATTTGCGTTGTTTGAAATTTTCTTCGTCTTTTATTTTGTTGAAGTCTCTGTCTCTTCATCTACTCGTGTGTAAACAAAAATCTTTCTCATGACTCATTCTTTTGACAATTACTTAACTATTTAAAAAAAGAAAAAGTCTGGTACTTTGTTTCTTTTGATTTTGTAGAATAACTAAATAAATGAAATTAAACTATGTTTTTTTTAATTCCAGCAGTTTAAATTACACATTTTTCACCTAAGGTTTACTTAAATTGTGATCTTTTGTATTATTTACTCTAAATGGTGTAATGAGTAACACTGTTCAAACCATATACAACTACAAAGGTATTAACTTCTTATATCTTACTACTTTCTTCCTCACCACATTTATTTTATAACTAATTCTCTGGAATATAAAAAATGTATTTTGAAAAGTTAATTTCAAGTGAGATAATAAAATTTTAGGAAGTGGAAACGTTCAACTATAAGGTGTGTGTTGGTTTAAATATTACCCATTTCCAAGGCCGTTCAACGGGATTGGGCCAAGCCTATGAACTGGAAATCAATGGAGTTTAGAAAAAAAAACACAGTAATTGAACACATGATAACACGTTATTTTCGCACTTTATCTCGTTGTTTTCCAGTAATGTTAATATATCTTGCAATTTTATATTGGATTGTAGTTTTATGGGTTTCTTATATTAACCCTAACTTATTAAGTAAATAGTAAGATTCTTTTTTCTATTTATACTTCTGAATCATTAGTTGACCGATGCATTGAAATCATGAAAACTAAGCAAATATTAAGGGTCGTTTATTAGTTCGTACAGTGGGTCCAAAATATTGATTATATGGCTGATAAAAAAACAACATATGAATTCAATAAAACTATCTGAAATATTATGTGAAAAGTACACGAATATATACTTATACTTGAAACTGAAATTGATTAGAGAGTTAATGCAATTTTTAAGGACAGAAAATATCATTTAGGATTTAGGGGTAATAGAATAAATTACTCAAAGTCTATAAAAAAGCATCTTTCTCTCTTGGTAAAGATACTCAACTTTAAATGTTCCAACTAAATGCATTAAACACCATATCAAGGCACTTATTGTTAGAACAACTTCTACACCAATCTTTTATTTGATATTTAGTGTGTTCATTTTTTTATCCTATTTATGGTGATACTAAGGTTGCTTATCACAACGCAAATTTAGGAGAAAATTGTAGTTGTGGCTTTAAATGGCTTCCACTTGGCTGAAAATTATAGAGTTCCAAATTTCAAGGGTGTGCTTCTACAACTATTATTATTAAGAGATTAAATGTAATCCATTATACTCTGGTTGGTACTCTCATTAACGTAATATTATAATTGAAAAAGGAGACACGTTGCACTTCATTCATTTGGGTCCACTTTTGTTGTTTAATTATATGTTTATATCTGTATTTGTAAATAGTGTCACCAATTCACAAATTTTATGGTGAACTGGTAAAAGACACCCCCAATTAGATAATGTTTATGCTCATATTATTTTTATAGTGGACAAACTAACTTAACCTATCCACTTATGATGGATTGAGTTAAGTCAGATTTTAATTCTATGAGTTTGACCCATCTATATACTAGATAGGTGAGTTATAGACTAATTTATCTTTACTAGTAACTTAATTATTTCACATGTAAAGCAAATACAATTGTAAAAAGGAGAAAGAAAACAAAGCATAAATTTGTTACATTCATACTTTAAATTGTATATTTTTTTTAATCGTAGTTTTTTTTTTTATTCTCTATCAAATTGAGGGACATGTACGTTTATGATCATTTACCAACTAAGGATTTATCGTTGAATATTCTAGATCAATTCAATTTAGGATATACTTTTTTTGGTATATATACATGTGTTCCACTACTATCTTAGTATAATTTTAGAATAATCTACTGAATCAAAAAATAGAAGAACCAAACCAAAATTTATTTCTGCAAAAAAATAAATAAATTAGGAGATCACTCAACCAAGAACCTTAGAAATCGCACTTTGATTTTGTAATGTTTGGGTCAAATCTACAAGAATCTAAGGCAAATATTTGTTTACCAAGACATTTTGGAGGTAAAAAAAAATGACATTCTAAAAGTCTTGAAATTTATCAGAAACTAACAATTATAAGAACTTAAAAGCTCTTAATTTATGACACATGGTTTTACATAAGATCCCTAATACCGATGGCAATATAGAAGAAGTAGTAAGATAGGGAAGGACCACCATGTTTATTGAGGAATAAAAATATGTAGTGAGTTGTTTTGGTGAAATACAAGTATACAAATAATTATTACAGGTTGAACGTTGGAACAACCTATGTATGTATGTATCATGGTCCTACCTCCTATGGTACCACTTCATAGTGATTATGATTTGTCTCCATGAACCTTAGACGCCGACACATTGTCACGTGGGACATCACATTCACATCACCCCTTTGCCGTATGCTGATATTTTTTTCATATTGAGCCCCACTATCTGCGGCCCAGCCCAACTTCAATTTCTCAACGGGCTTTCATTGGAATTCCCACTACCATTTCCACTTATTCCAATTCATAACTATATTCTTATCCAATTGAATATGCATAACGGTAAAGATTTAAGTAATTTATATAATACAATCTTAAATTTCATACCATGTTACTGTTATTATATAGTAAAAAGTGCACTCGTATAAATTGACGTGACTTGGTTCAACTTATAATTTTGGATGATCTAAGTTATTGAAAGGGTAAAAGGAGTGACCTTAAGTGGGCTAATCAATGGGTATATCTACCATTAATAGATCTGAGGGTCATCATTAGCTTATATTTTTCCTTTGGCCAATTCTTACGCTTATTCATAGTAAATTTACCCTTTTTGTTTTTTTATCTTATTTCTTTTTCATCTTTTTGTATTTTAAATTATACAATATAAAATATAAACATTCATATTTTAGATTAAACATGTTGTATTCTAGATTTAACATATTCAGAATATAAAAAATTATATAATTTTCGCTAAAGCTCACCACTGATCAATATAATTTACTTTTAAACAGTAAATTAGTTTTTATAATTTTTTAATTTTTCTTTAATAAATGTTTAATTAAGTCTAGCAAGTTCTATTATTTTCAACTTATTTTAAAAAAAATACATTGTCGTTATAAATTTAATATATTTGATAATAGCCAACAAACTTTATTTGCCAATTACTAAATTAAATGGTTTTGGTTAAGTTTAACGTTTCACATTTTTTAAAAATAGAAGTAATAAGGAGGACCCTGCTATGACCATGCATTTATTTTGTTTGATGACTGATGAACTAGTACTATCGAGATTATTGTGGTCATAGTACTACTAGATGTTCTTATAAGAATGAGATTATAAGGCCTATAGATAACATTTAAACCAAGGACTAACCCCCAAAACATACATCATCCATAGTTTATAAGGACGGATAGGGATAGTATAGGGTTAGTTTTAGGAAATAGAAAGGTGAAGAGGAAAAAAAAAAATGAGATGGGATAACCCAGTCCTTGGGGATTTTTAGTATTTTTCCTTGTCTTTCCCAAACAATGGTAACGAGCAGGAATGTATTGATATGTCTTGGAGAAAACAAAGATCAAGTACATTATTAGAGATGGAAAAACTCTACGAACTTAACTTAATTATAATAAATTTGATCCGAATTTATAAGATGTTTAATTATATAATTATTTAAAAAAATTAAACTAAATTATATTAACTTTTTGTTAAGAAGTTTGAACCCAAGTTCTTCAAGTATATATATAAGTTAAAAAACATTAACTTTTTATCATATATTTATTATTATTATTATAATTATTATTATTATCATTATTATTATACTTTTAATATTATGATAATAATAATATTAATCATATTAATAATAATATTAATATCATGAATAATAATATTAATAAAATTAATAAAAATAATATTAACAATAATACGAATAATATAATAATAATAATATTATTATTAATAAAAATAATATTAATATTAAAAATAATAATGATAATAATATTATTAACAATATTAATAATAATATTATTAACAATGTTAATAATAATATTATTATTAATGATATTAATAATCATATTAGTAATATTAATAATGTTAATAATAATACTAATATTAAAAATAATGTTATTGATATTAATAATAAAATATTAGTAACGATATTAATAATCATAGTAATAATATTAATAATAAATAATAAAATTAATAGAACTAATATAAATATGATAAAAATAATATTATTAATTACACAATGTTAATAATAATCATCATTATTATTATTATTAAAAATATTAATAATGATAATAATAATCGTAAGTAAATCTATAATTTCTTATTATAATAATATACAAACTTTTAAATGGTTAGAGTTTAAATGCTAAATTGTTTGTGAGATTTGAAGTAGAAGTTTATTGAGTTAATATATTGGTAAATTTTTAAATAAATTAATATGTTGGTTCAGTTTTTATCTTGAGATTTTTGAGTTAGAAACACATTTTTGACCTTATAACATGTAAAACAAGTGTATTTGATTTCAAATTTATGTTGGAATGGTTGAGAATTAATCTAGTTTGATTGTATTGCATTATTGAATTTTTATTTTCTATAAAATTATTAATTTGATCTGTTTTCTTCAAGTGATAAATTTCATTTAGGTGAAAATAAAATAAATTTATAAGACTTTTCTTTGACGCTTTCTGACTTAAGGAACAATTTTCGTTCAAGTCACAATTTTCTTGACAATTTTCTTGCTCAAGTGAGAGAAAAATAAAAAATAATCATTTTCTTTTTTATTTAAATTTAACCGCTCAAATATTTTTTTATGTTGAAATATGTATAAACAATAAATTTATGTTTGTATATTTATTTATAACAGTTTTATATGTATTTTATGGTATTGTATAAAATTTGAAATGTATTGACCAATACATGTGATATGCAAAGTAATGCATTTCATACACCACTATCCAGTGTGAAAGACAAAATTTATTAAAAAAATATATATTAATTTCATCGAGAATCTGATCACATAAATTAAGAGGGTGATAAATTAAATAAAGTTCTTATATTATTATTTTTAACAAATACAAGCTGTTATCATGATTTAAAAAATATAAAATTGTTTTTATTACGAATATGTTTGATTGGTCATATGTTAGTATATAGATAGGTTTCATAAAGTTTTGAAAAAAAGTATAGACAAATGGTTTTAAATAATTAAGATGCATTTGAAGATATTTATATTGGATAAGAATGATTTAATAATATTTTTGTGTTTATTTTTTAGTGCGAAAAGAATGAATTATGCTTTGAAATGTGAATATTTTATGATTGAGTATACATTTATCTCTTCATATAATAGTATTTGCTTAAGACTTATAATAATTTATAATATAAGACATATAACTTTGTTATAACTACATTAGAGATCTAAGATGTCATCCAAATGTCTTTAACACTAAGACCTTCTCCCAAACACAACTATGATAGAGATCACCACAACTTTGATGGTTGCTTTCAGAGCTTTTCAAAGTTACTCTGAACTTGACTGAAATAAAAATCTAAAGTGTTTGTATTCCTACGTAGAAATTAAGAATTTGTCACAAACAATTTTATTATAATTCAGTTTTCTATTTAAAAAAATATATTCCTACTCTCCTTAAAAATACCATGTAAGTGTATTACGATTTTAAAATTATGAAAATTAATAATTAACTTAGGATATTTGCTACGAAATTAAAAATAAAAAAAATTGTGAAGATTTTAATTTTCACATATAATAATAATATTATAATTTTAGTTGTTAAAATTAATGTCTTTAAAATTATATTTTTGTTAAATTTTAGCGTAAATAAGGGCAAATTTTCCAAACTAGTGCAATTTTCCAAAATGGTGTATTTTTTTTTTATTTTTGAATTTGGGTAAATCGTGCATAGGAGACACCATATCATTGTGAAAAATATTGACCCTATTGCACGAATTAACTTTGTGCAACAGAGATTTTAATTAATGAGTTAATTAAAATCTATAACGCCATTTTAATGTGGTTAATATTCTCAACCCATTCTTCTTTTGTCTTGTGCATGTGTGAAGTGTTGTTACTGTGCAACTAAAATAAATAGACACTTACAAAGTTATTTTATATTTTGTTTATTGATAAATATGTAATGGTTGAAATTGATTGTAATTAGGTAATTGAAATAAATGTGAAATTAATTATAATAAAAGATATACTTTAAAGAAAAGTTATCTGTTATGAATTTAGTTCCTAATATAGAAATAGATTTAGTTACAAATAGATGTAATTTAAAAACTAATAATAAATTTATTTAAAAAATTATATAATATTTTCAAAATTTTCTTTCTAAATTTATTGCTAACTTTTAATTTTATTTTAAATTATTTCTATATTAGTAATTAAATTCAAATATCCAACTTATACTTAATTTTGCTAAATATATTTTATTATTAAATTTTAATTTAATTTAATTTTTCTTTTCAACATCAAACTTAATCTTAATTTAATTTATTGTATAAATCTTATACTAACATCATTTTTTATTTTAATTTAAACAATAATCCCATCAACTATTTTATTTTAGAATTTAAACTGTTTGTAACTGTCTATTTATTTTAGTTGCACAGTAATAACACATCTTGCGAACAAAATAGAGAGGAATATGTTGAGAATATTAACCACATTAACAAATAGTGTAGTATTCTCACTATTTTAATTAACTCATTAATTAAAATCTTTGCTGCACGATTTCATTTAATCTTAAATCAATTTGAACAATAGGGTCAGATTTTTCACACATCAAACTCTCCATTGTTTTTACTACAAACATTAAATAACAAAGATTTGTCTGATAATATAATTTTAATTTTTCACAAATATATTCATAAATATTATTATGTAAATATGTTAAATTAATATTTAATAATTTTGAACAAGAAAATTAAGATCATCAATTACAAAAATAAAAGTTAAAAATTGACATTTGTCATTTTTTATTAAATACTTAAATAAATTCCTGACATTATTAAAAGTTGTTTTTTTCTTATATACACACATTTATCTTTATTTTCATTTTCTTATTATATTAATACTCTATCTTTTCTTTTTTAAATTATACTTCGTCTAATATTTGTAAGAGTTAAGTCGTGAAAATAGAAAGAGATAAAAAATAATATAAAATGAGATTATTTGAATTATGGTTCATATATAAAAAAATAAATAAACTTATTTTTTATTATTATTTTTATTTTACTATTATTTTTAATTATTGTTTATTATTTTACAATATAAATAAATAAAATATTACTATATTACCAATTATGTATAGTAAGCAATAAAATGTTATAATTCAATATATGCAAAAGATGATATTTTTTACACATTTTTATTTATTTTCGTGTTTAAAATTACTTTTTTTATTTTTTCATGTTTTTTATGAAAAAAAAGACATTTATTTATTTATAGGATTGTACAAGATACTTCATCAAATAAGTTAGATTGGACTAGGAATTTGAATGTGGTTCTGCTCTCAATGTCTCATCTTATTGGTGAAAGCTCTTCTCCACTTTGATTTCATTGTAGAAACACTATCATTAAGGTATTTCAATCAACAACCTCACTTGTCACAACAACTTCCCTTGTCACAATATTTCAAGTTGAACTTGATGTTATTATATTAGTAATATATTATTAACAAATAAGGAAATATTTCGAAACAGCCTAAAATGAATGAGTGAATATAGATATGATACTCCCCTAGAATCCAAAATCCTTAGGAGTCATCATCATTATGATTTTTGGTCAAAGAATATGCAGGGTATCATCATATCATGATAATATCGCACTGATGATGATGATGATGCTGATGAATGCCACCATAAGTAAGCCCCTCTCACAAATCTAGTTCAAAATTTACAAACTTGTTGTGTGTCTAATAAAATATAGACTTAAAAAAGTATCTAGTACTTAATAGAATATTTATAAAGTATTTGTCAATTTTAAATATTTTATTTTAAATATCATTATAATGTTAACAATAAAATATATTTTAAATTAAGATAATTATATTTTTAGAGACTTAATTTAGTTGAGTGACATCTTTTTTTATTTAATATAAGTAATTTAATTATATATATATATATATATATATATATATTACTTTTTAACCAATAATTTATTTTTAGTACTGTATTTAACTAAAAATAAATATGATTATTTATAAATTTATAATACATTAATTATAATATTAGAGTTTTGAATGTTTGTAAAATCATTTACTTTCTAATATATCACAATTATTAATTTTACCTCTAAAGGTAAAAGTAATAAAATATATTTAAATATATTAAAACTACATGTAATATTAAAAAATAGTATTATTCCTTTTATTATTCTTTATATAGTTTAAAACTATATATATAATTATTCTTTATGTAAAAAACGATAACTTTAAAATAATCTATGTAAAACATAAAATTATTTTAATCTTAATTATTTTATTATCTCAACTATAGTAATTAATTTTTAAAATTATAATATCAAACTTATTCTAATTAATAGTAAAATATAATTAAAAAATTAAAATTAAAATTAGCAAATATTTTTACACTAACTAGAAGCAGATTGTATAAATGGAAAAATATTAAAACAAAAATGAATTGGAGTAAAATAAAAAAATAATTGAAAATTAAGAAGAGAAAAAAAGAAAACCCTTGTCTCGATGTAAGAAGTCACGTGAGATGGATGGCGAGAGCTCGCGTGCCGGCGTGCCTCTCTTTATCCAACAAAAAATGTTAAAAAAGAAAGAAAGAGAGTAAATAGGAAAATGGGACCCATGTGCCAGACCCCTCTCATCTACTGTCACATATTTCAGTTCTCAGTTTTGAGATATGTGAATCAATGTTATTGCTTTTCTTTTATTCTTATTCAACTCTCTTTCTCCACAAACCGACGAATCAGGTTAAGTGCCTTCTGTGTCAAGGGACCCTCTCTAGATTCCTACATACTCAACCTAATTCTTTCAACAAAGTTTCTTTGCTAAAATAAACAAAACTAGTATCAGATTTCGAAGACTTATCTTTAGGTCAAATACTAAAACAAAGCTCTATTGCAATTCATTGTAGTGATTAATCAAATGTCCAATACATGTTTTACAATATCATATTTTAATATTAAAATATTAAACGTAAAAATGCCTCATTTTTTAAGAAAAAATACATGAAATTTAATATTATAATAATTTTTGTTGACTTAGATAAGCTCAAGAAAAACAAATAAGACATAATGATGGAGAATGCCGATGACATCAAATTTTTAGGATCTCTTTAAAGAGTTGATATTCAAAATGAGATGTGGAAAAGAAGAAGAAAAATGTCAGAAGTTACTCTTCCTCTCCCATTAGCCATGTAAAGATATTTATAGCAATTGGAATAGGTTTTATAAGAAATTGTAAATAGTATTTTCTTTTGTATAAATCATTTTATAACTGTAATAAATTTAACTGTTTATTTTCTTTGTATCTTCTTATTAAATATATGATTATATATGTTGCAATTAAATAATTAAGAAAAGTAAAAATACAAAATGAGTAAACAAAAAAAAGAACTAATTAATTTTTTTTTGGTGTATTCTTGTTCAAATGTCTTGTGGAGAAAGTATTTGACATTAGCCAAGTGTCAAAGAGATATTGATATGGGAGACCAAGTTTATTGGAAGTTGTTGAAAGATAAATGTCTATTCAACATGCACATTATATCATCCTACCAGGAAACATGACTTAATTTCCCATTCAATGTATCCCTTTTATAGTATGGGTTTTAGATAACCATCCAAAATTCTTAAGTTCATTTTAAATAAATAAACTTTATTGTATCACATTATTTGTAGACCATTCACATAGCTTCTTTAAAAATTTTGTAGATTTACTATGCAAGATTGCTATAAACAACCCACACCTTAATAAGCATTTCACTTTTTGATGTTTGAAAAATTAATTTAATTATTGTGATTAAATATTAATTTAATGATTTTTAATAATATTTTAACATGAAAAATTAATAACAAAATACACACATTATTTTAATACAAGTAAAATATTAAATATTAAAAAATGATTTTGTTAAAATCTTGTGCATTTTTTTTTGCTTATATTCTGAAATTTATTTAAATGTTATATTTTTTTTCTCTTTCGTGTTCTATCTTCTTCTCCGTCAACTCTAGGTGAAAATACTTTTTTTTTAATTGTCTTAAAAATCTATTATTATTTATAAAATCCCCCCTCTCTCCCACCAACTCACCAAATCACCAAAGGCATTATTTAATAACCATAACTTACAGACAAGACGCTTAATAAGAAAAGTTTGGCAACTGGAGTACCTATTACGAGTTGGATTGTTCAAGAGATTTATTATTTTTTTAATGTGTGTTTGTTTTTCAACATTTTTTTTTCAAGGTTTAACAAGAAATTTTCTTAAGGATGTTGTCTTCTTTCTTTCGGTGATATGGGACGTCACTCCAACATATTTTTGTATTTCTTTTTCTAATAAAATCATCTACATCAATTTAGGCATGTAAACAAACTTTAAACTTTGTTATATATATATATATATATATATATATCAATATTAATTATATATCTATTACAAAAACATATATAATTAATCTTACTTTTTATACATAGTATCATAAATATAAATATATATAAATTATATTAAGTATGATATAATATTGTATATTATAATTTGAGCGACTTAGTCATGATAAATAAAATAACATCCATTTTGTTTTACTTACTGGAGTGATTTGTAATTCAAAAACAACATCCTTTTAAGACTCTATTATTTTGTCGCTTGAATATTTAGTTATAAATGTCATTGTCACCATGCATTTAAGCAACTACTACTTTGTTGAAGAAATCTCAAAATACTTATTTTTAGGACACTTTAATATTTAGCCTCATGTCATGTAATGTCACGCATATGATGCATGTCAACCACCTTAACATTTCACTTAAGCGTTCAGAAATAAAATTTAAGTTAAAGCCGTGTTAGTTGGAAGTTCTCTTAAACTATATGTAGAGTGAATAAACTTAAATTCTCTTGCTTAAATTTGCAAGATATCACTTGAACTATATACATCACATTATTTGAGTGATTAATATATTTAAGTTTCATATATATATATATATATATATATATATATATATATATATATATATATATATATATAAAAAAATATTTAAACTATTTTTTTTTTTTATTTAATTTATATATATACATATTATATCAAATAATATTATATAAAATATT
>Ga0099824_1007509_pt1 | contig 14418 bp, 10 predicted proteins | sample SiratrowhiteBW_FD_76837 | JGI IMG/M metagenome (GOLD analysis project Ga0099824, IMG submission 76837) | Root nodule microbial communities of legume samples collected from California, USA - Siratro white BW | ecosystem: Host-associated > Plants > Roots > Nodule | place: USA: California...
AAAAAAAAAAAAAAAAAAAAAAAAAAAAAAAAAAAAAAAAAAAAAAAAAAAAAAAAAAAAACTTAGGTGAAGGTTATATGGTATGCTTTTATAAACTCAACATTTCTAAACACTTTTATTGTCAAAGCAAAGATTTTAAAAGAAAAATAGCGGCATATTGACAACTTATAAATAGCCATAAATAGTTATACTAAAATGACAATGACACATGTGAATCTTTTAATAATATTATTTAGAACAGTTTGTTCTGTACTTAATTCTTGTTATTCAATGACATTTTTTTCTTTTACTTTGTTTTTTTTATTATTTAACTTTCTCTTTTTTATTTGATTGCAAAATCTCCTGTCTCTTTCTTTATTTGTGATGCTTTGGGTTGTCTTCACCTAAAGGGCAATTTGGTAATTCTTTTTATCTAGTTGGTTATTGATTCTATCAACTATCACTTATGGAGTAGATTTATGATTGTCGCTGTTAGTATCAAGAACAATATAGAATTTATTCATGGTACAACTTCTAAATCAACAAAAACTGACTTTATTTTTTTGGCATGAATTCGCTGCAACAATATAGTTATCTCTTGATTAGTTCACTTTATTTTTGTTTAAATTCATCAAAGCATTATGGATGGACAAAGTCATAGACATATGGTATGATTTAAAGACTAGGTATATTTTGGGGGATCTTTCTCGAGTCCTTGATTTAGTAATGTATGCCTCAATCCTAAGTTAAGGTGACTTTTCTATCAATAAATATTTTACCAAACTCAGGATTATTTGGTATGAATTATAAAATTTCAGTATGGACCTTCTTTGTGTGTGTTTTATTAAGTGTTCTTGTTTTGTTTCTTCTATTATTTCTAAAAGAAAAAGCAAGAGGATCAAGTAATGCAATTTCTTCATGGCTTAAATGGCTACATGGTATGTATACACTTTTCTATTAATGAGATGGTTGAAAAGAATTAATGTTATGACATAGTATATGAAATAAGTATCCTGTAAAAGGAGTTTCTAAATTGAGGCACAATTTAAAGTTCATCATTATTTAAATTTACATGTTGGTAGGAGGTTCTTATTGGTCGTAAGTGCTTGTTGTTTAGTGTTGATAAAGTTTATGTTAGACCTCTATTGGATCACTGTTGGACTTCACTTTGGTTTTTTTGTTGGTTTGTTTTTGTTGTTCGTTTACTTTAGGTTGGGTCTCTTCGTTTTAAGCCCAGTTGCTTTTAGTGTATGCATTTTTGTTTGTATTGGTTCTTATATTTTTTTTTTATACATAATGAATGAAATCATCTTTTTGGGTTTCTACCTCTTTCTCCTTTTCTTTAACCTTAACTTTTTCTTTTTCTTCTTCGTCCACCTTCTTCCTCCACGCTAGATTTTCCTCTTCATCACTTGCACCATTTTTTCATTTTTGCCTCTTTATTGTGGTATGAGAGTCGTTATTTTGAAGAGCTCTTTTGCATGCTCTAATCTTTTTACTTTTTCTTTCTTCTTTGAGTTTTACTTTTTGTTCTTGCTTTTCTTTCTTTTTCAGAAAAGTTGATGATCAACTTGCACATAATTTCTTTATTTTCATTCAAACGAAAATCTGGTCACTCCTTTCATCTCACCAGTTCTTGACTTTACCAACTACCACTAATGAAGTAGATCCATTATCACCGCTCTAAGCAGCAAGAACAAGGTAGAGTTTATTCATGGTACAACTAACAAACCAACTAAAACTATTATTTCGACATGAAGTCTCTACAACAATATGGTTGTCTCCTAGTTAGTTCACTCCTTTCTTATTTAAATTCGTCAAAGCATTATATGGATGGACAAAGTCCTAAACATATGGAATAATTTAAAGACTAGGTATTCTCAAAGGGATATTTCTTGGGTCTCTGATTTACAAATGGAAACCTCAACCCTAAGCCAAGGTAACCTTTTGTCACTGAATAATTTACCAAAATCAAAGTTATTTGAGATGAATTATACAACTTTAGGCCTAACCCTCTTTGCTTGTGTTCTACTAAGTGTTATTCTATTATTTCCAAAAGAAAGCAGGAGGATCAAGCCATGTAATTTCTTTGTGGTTTAAATGGCTATATGATGTATACATCTTTTTGTTAATGAGACGGTTGAAAAAAATTACTGTTATGATATAGGATATCAAATAGGTACCTTGTGAAAGGAGTGTTCGAATCATGTACAATTTAAAGTTCACTATTATTGAAATTTACATGTTGGTTGGAGTTTATTGTTAGTCGTAAACACTTGTTGTCTAATGGTGATAAAGTTTATGTTAAACCTCTGTTAGGTTGTTGTTGGACTTTACTTTGGTTTTTCTGTAGGTTTTGTTGTGGGTGACATTAATTATCCCGTGACGGAGGTTAGATGGGCCAAGTCACACTCGAACCGTGACACTTGGGTTGCTACACTATTTAGTAGAAAGAGTTGTGCCCTAACTAATGGCTATAGCTTTTGGTTCAGTGATAAGTGTTCGATCCAACAATTGGTATAAGAAACAAGGTCAAGAGTTCGATTCCCAATGTTACAATTGTTCAGGGAGAGATTCTTGCAGGTTGCACAATTGTCCTGTGGCGTAGGCCAAATAAATCGAGTCATAATTGAAGAGTTTGATTCTTAGTGGAACAATTGCTGAGGGAGAAATTGCTGATGGTGGCATCAATTGTCTCGTGACGGAGGCCAGGTGGACTAAGTCATACTCAAATCGTAGGGCTTGGACTGTTACGCTCTTTCGTAGAAAGAGTTATGTCTTGACTAATGGCTATATCTTTTGGCCCAATAGTAAGCGTTCGATCCAACATGTTTGTTTTTGTTGTTTGTTTACTTTAGGTTTGGTTTCTCCATTTTAGGCCCAGTTGCTTTTAGCGTGTGCTTTTTTGGTTGTATTCATATGTGGCTCTCGTATTTTTTGACACAATGAATGAAATCATCTTTGTTGGTTTCTAGCTCGTTCTCTCTCACCCTAACCCTAGCTTCTTCTTGTTCATGCACCTTCTTCTTCGTCCATGTTGGTTTTTGCTCTTCGTCACTGTCTGTCGCTTTTTCATTTTCGCAAGCCAACAATATTGTTGTTTAATAAGATAATGTTAATGATAAGGATCAAAGGAATAAAGAAGCTAGAGATATTTGTCTTATCCAACAACAATATCATATCCTCTTTGATTTGTTCAAAAATAATAATTATGGTAACCAAGTCCAAGTTAATCAAATTGGTTTTATCTCCTTTAACTCGACTCACCAAGCACTGAACTTGTCTCCTATAGGAAATATCAATCTTTTATATGAGCCTATTTTTAACAAACATGCTTGGATTTTAGTTTTTGGCACCAACATTTTTGACTTCTTTATAATGAAAGATTAAATATTTTGAAAAATCTTTTTATCCTTGAATTTCTATTGATAAATTTTACATCTATGATACTTGTCACCAAGCTAATAAGAGAAAATTCCTTCTACTCTTGGTAATACTCATACTATTGAAATTTTTGAACTTTTTCATATTGACATTTGGGGTCCTTGCTTTGTTTCTTCAATGAATTGTTATAGGTATTTTCTTAGTTTTCATGATGATTTTTCTAGATATACTTGAATTTTCCTTATACATAACAAATGTGAAGTTTGGACCAATGTTGTTAGTTTTCATATCTTATATTGAGAATCAATTCAAAACTTCTGTAAAGACTATTAGAACTGATAATCGTGTAGAGTTTGTTGTGAATAATTTTTATGCTTATAAAGGCATTATACACCAAACTACCTGTGTTGGAACGTCTGAGCAAAAGGATATTGTTGACGAGAACACCAACACCTTTTAAATGTTACTCATGCGTTATTTTTCCAGTTTAAGTTGCCTATTATTTCCTGGCATTTTGTTGTTCAACACATTGCTTTTTTGATAAAATGTATCCATACCATGGTTGTTGAATCGAGATTCAAATCATGAATCATTTTTTGTTTTTTTTTAAATCGTGAATCGAAACTTATTATGAATCGTAAGATACATGATAACTAAAATATGATATTTTTAAATAATAATAAGTGACATGAAAAAAGCATTAAAAATATCATATATCAAAATAAAGCAAAATGTTCAATCCTCAAAATCAAAAATAAAATAAGACATAAAATGTTATTTTTTATATTTAAATTCTCCATTCGAATCTTATGCTTTTATTCATCATCTTCGAGATCAATGTCACTTAGATCATCTTCTTCTACTAATATAACATTCTCTTGGAGATCATTCTCATCCTCTTCCTCTTCCTCCTCCTCTTCCACTATCCCTTCAATCTCATTATCATTTGCAATTATGGTTGATTTTCTCTTTTTGTCAACCTTAGTATTTAAATTTCTTGAACCTATTAAAGAAACAATAAAATATATTATAAGTATTGTAAAATTTATGATTAATTTAATTGTACAAGTTTTATAGTTTAAATAAATACCTCTTTTCCTTTTCTTGCTTGGTGCCTCCTTTTCAAGAGTAAAAGATTCATGTATATCCATCCATGAAACATCGTTTGGTAAGCAAGGATCATCCTTTTCAGTAATCCACTCATCATCTGAATCAATATCAGATAAACGTATAGGATCATAAGTATCTCCTTTCTCCTCTCTAACCTTTTGCCTCATCTCATGTTGAAGGTTATACTTAACAAGAACAAGAGCATTTTATCTTTGTTGTTCCAAGCGATTTCTTCTTTTAGTATGCACTTGATCAAATATGCTTCAATTTCTTTCACATCCAATAGCACTACAAGTGAGACTCAAAACCCTCATTGCCAGATTTTGTAACTCTTTACCCTCTCTACCATAAATTTCCCACCAAAGTGCTGCAATTTTGAATAAAAAGCTTGCATTAAATGTGATATGTTATACTCTTTATAAAACCATGAAGATTAACTAAATATTTTACCCGACTGCTTCTTATGATTTCTAATGTCATGCTTCTTCCAAACAATCCTTGTGCTTTTTTTGAATTTATCAAGTTGTTGATCAAGTTGAAATCTAATCCTTCTATCTAGAATTATTCTTTCAATGGTCTCATATAAACCATATAAAACTTCACTATCCGCATTGAAGTTTTTGTCATAATGAAATCTGATAAAAAGAAAAAAAAATTATTGAAATAAAAATCATTATTAATTTGTAATAGTGATTAAGGTATATACACCTTTCTGTAGTGAGAGTCTTGATTCTTGACATTTGTGGCTATTTGTTCTTTAGCTCTATCCATAGCTTCATAGATATATGGCATATCAGGTTTCGAGTCTCCATCTAGAAGTCTTAATACTTTCACTAGTGGAGTTATGCACTTCAAACAATATTAGATAGATTTCCAGAATCTATCATCACATACAATAATGATAATCACTTGTTTCCTTTCATTTTTACTAACATAAGTACTAGTTGTCCATTCTTCTAAAACAAACATAGCTCGAAGAGCATTTTTCTGTTGTGTTATGCATTGTAAGGTAAGAAAAGTAGTTGCAAATCTTGTGACTGCTAGTCGAGTTAATTCTTTTCCTTTGGAAAACTTTCTGAACAAGCTTAGGACCCATGTGTGCCTATAAATGAAAGGTGTGACTCTTTTGACATTTGCAATGGTATTATAATACTAGGAGTTGACCAATGTCTTCCAGAATTAAATCAAGGCAATGAGCTGCACAAGGAGACCAAAATAATTTTGTTCTCTTCTCTAACATTTTTCTTGTTGCCACAAAATTAGAAGCACCATTAGTCACAACTTGCACAACATTATCTTTCCCAATTTCTTCCACAACATAATCTAATAGTTTAAACATTTGTTTGGCATCCTTAATCACATTCTTGGTACCAATAGATTTTAAGAAAATTGTTCCACTTGGACTATTCACCAAAAAGTTGGTAAAAGACCTTCCTTTTCCATTTGTCCAACCATCACACATCAAAGTACAACCCCATTTCTCCCATTCAACCTTATATTTATCCAAACTAGCTTAGATATTGTCAATTGTCTTTTTCAAGTAAGGCACCCTAACTTCATGATAAGTAGGAGGCTTTAAACCCTTATCATATTCAACAACAGATTTTAACATTTGAACAAATAAGGGACTTCTTACCAAATTAAATGGTAGAGCATTGTTGTATATGCATTTATAAATGCTTGAATAACCAATTCTTTATCTTTAAGCATTTCATTCATGGTTTTTTGCTTTATAACTCCCTACCCCTTCCTGGCAAATGACTCTAATGTTCCCTTTTTATTATCTTGGATATCCAACTTCTTCAAAACAATATTGACTATTTGCTTCTTTGATCTTTTCTTTATATTCTAATAACTTCAAAAATACGTCTTTGACATCGTCTGAAACAGATACACAAGGAATGACATTTTCTTTTGTTCCAGCAAGATGATGCTTCATTCTAGCAACACCACCCCAACAAGTATGCGAACAATATTTGCACTTGACTAGAAGTCTATGAGGAGGAACACTCTCACAATGATTTCATGTAATATCTATTTCTTTCTTTCACCTTGCCTGACTCATTGTCTCTATCAACAAAATCAAACTAACAAACAATAGCTTATTCTTTTTCCTTAAAAGAACAAAATAAACAAAATTTTTCAAACTTTTATAGAAAAAGAAAGAAACAAACAAAAAATTTCATTAAAAATACAATAACACTTATATATAAATAAAAATAAAAAATTTATATAAACACATGTTTAAGCAATCTTATTTCTATATAATAAATTAAAACAAGTACTTAAATAATTATGTATAAAAATAAAATAAACATAAACTTAAATAATTTTATATAAAAAAGTACTTCAATAATTTATATAAAAAATAAAATAAATAAAAAATTAAATAATTAAATAATTTTATATAAAAACTAAAGATAATGGCATATATTTTTTCTTTTCATAACTGGACTTGATAAAGTTGCACAACACCTACGTTTTCTTTCTCTTTCTCAGCAATGTACCTACCTTCTTATGGAAACAACACCTAATATTTTTTTTTTCAAAACTACACCTATATGCTTTTTAGAACTCCTACATTTTCTTTCTCTTTCTCAACATTATACCTACTTTCTTATGGAAAGAATACCTGATATGTCTTTTTTTTTTTTCAGAACTACACCTATATGCATTTTAGAACTTCTATGTTTTCTTTCCCTTTCTCAACATTGTACCTACCTTCTTATGGAAACAACACCTAATATATCTTCTTTCTTTTTTCTTCAGAACTGCACCTAATAAATATAAAGCTACACATATATATATCTTCTTTTTCAGAACTGTACCACTTATCTACTTACCTTACTTTTCATAAGCTACTACTACAACATACGTATACTTTTCAAGATCAACAACTTATATTTTAAATGGAGGAAACTATTTTGAAGAAAAACAAATTTTGAACGAAAGTATGAACCAAAGCAAGTTCTTAAATACACGAGCAAAGTTTAACATTATAAATCCAGACCTGCTCTCCTCCAAGGTTTTCTTCACTGAATTTTCAATGTTTTCTGTAAGCCTTTTACTTTTCTGCGAATTTCTTCTTCTTTTTCTGGTTTTCTCTTCTTTGCTACACTGTATTTTTTTTGGGTTTCTCTTCTATGCTACATTATATTTTGTCTGGTTTTCTCTTCTCTGCTACAACGTATTTCTTTTGTTGATTTACGGTGTTTTTTTTTCACTTTCTTATTCTTTCCATCTTCCTTGCCTTTGCAATTTATAGGCAAAAAAACGTTAGATTTTTTTTTCGAAACTTTTCATTTCCCTATACGTGACGCTTCGTTTAGTTCAATGCGACACTTCGTTTAGTTTAACTTTTGTTGATTTTCGAGATTTTTCATTTTCCAGTGTGTGACGCTTCAATCACCATGAATTGCATACAACAGACATTAATCATGAATCATGAATCACATGATTCAAAAGCGATTCATACTATTCATGGTGCGATTCAAGGCATAAAACAATACATAAACCAATATGTATTGTGAAAAGTAATTTTTAAAACAAATCACGATACGTATTGTACGATTCATACGATTTTAACTACCATGATCAATACCCCTCTACTTAATAATTCCACCCCTTATGAAAAACTTCATGATAACATTTTTGACATTTCTAATTTGCGCAATTTTGTATGTTTTCGTTATTATACTACTCCTACTGCTTATAGAAAAATATTGGACATTCATGTTGGTTTTGGCATTTTCCTTGGTTTTAAACCTCATACCAAAGGTTATATTTACTTAAATCTTAAAAACCATAATATAGATGTCTCCATATGTATCATTTTTTATGAAAATCATTTCTCATATCATTCCACTTTTCAACATAGTAAAAATCCTAATAACTTATCTCTTCTTGTTTCCTAGCATTATATCCAAACTTATGATAATCTTAATATGTATAATGAAAAAATATTGAGTATACTAATAATAACCTGGCAATGAGCATGCCTTCTGTTGATGAAAATGTTATCATTGATAATACTACTAGAAAGTCAAGGTGCAATGGAAGACCTCCTATTTATCTCGAAGACTTTGAGATTAGCATTGTCAACAACAATAGTATAAATACCAAATACCTTATTTAATTTTTCTTAAATTATAACTCTATCTACTAATTTTAAACACCTTATTCTATCCATATCTGTTAATGTTCAACCAAACTCATATAAGGAAGTGACTAAGGACCCATGTTGGGTATAAGCTATGAAAGAAGAATTGGCTGCTTTTGAAACCAATCATACTTGAATCATGACATATTTATCTCCTCTTGGGAAGAGCACCATTAAGTGTCCCTGGATCTACAAGATAAAACACAACTCAGATAGCTTTATTGAACATTGCAAGGCTCGATTGGTGATAAAATATTACTCTCAACATGAAGGGTTGGATTTTCTAGACACTTTCGCTCCTTTTGCTAAGTTGACCACTCTTCGGCTCCTTCTAGCTCTTATTGCCACCAATAGTTGGATCTTGAAGCAACTTAATATCAATAATGCTTTCCCAGATGGAGATCTGCATGAAGAGGTATATATGAAGGTTCCTCCTGGTCTCATTGCCATAAACAAAAAAGTGTTTGTAAATTGCAAAGATCATTGTTTGGACTCAAACAAGCTAGACGACAGGGGTATGCCAAACTTTCTTAATTTTTACTTTCTTATAATTATAAATATTCATCCCTTTTTCTATAACATGTTTGGACATTCTATCATCGCTCTCCTTATTTATGTGGATGACATTGTCCTCACCGGCAATGATGTTGAGGAAATGCACACAATCACGAGTTTTCTTCATCATCATTTTCGCATAAGGAACTTAGGAGACTTGACCTATTTTCTGGGCCTTGAAGTTGCAAGAAACAACACACGTATTCATCTTAGCCTAAGAAAATACGTTCTTTATTTACTTCCAAAAGTTGGCATGTTAGCATGTGCTCGTATGTCTACTCATATGGTGCACATTGTTCACTTATCTGCTAACAAAGGTCTCAAGCTTAATAACAAGAAGTTACAGCCTATAAAAGGCTTATTGGACGCCTCATTTATCTTACAAACATTAGTTCTGATATAGCTTTTTCAGTTATTTTCTTAGTTAATTTGGTTTTGCTCCCATTACTAGACATAAGCAAGTTGCTCATCGAGTCCTTTAACATGCTCCTGGAAATGGTATTTTATTTCACAGTAACGGTCCTATTCAGATAAAGGCTTATAGTGATTCAGATTGGGCTACTTGTCCTCACACACGTAAGTCTAGTACTGGTTTCTCTATCTACCTTAGTCATTTGCTGATGATGTAATGGAAATCAAAGAAACAAAAAATTGTCTCTAAGAGCTCCTCTAAAGTTAAATATTGAGCACTAGCTCCTACCATGCATACCTTATTTGAAATCTTCGAGTTAACTATCTTCAATCATATTTCTTATATTATGATAACCAGCTTGCAATCAAAATTGCTTCCAATCAAATGTTTTGCGAGAAAACCAAATATATTAATATACTCTCATGTTGTTTGGGAAAAGTCAACAAAGGTTTATTGAAGTTGTTTCCAATCTCTTATTCTCTTCAATAAGCTAACATCTTGACCAAAGTTCTTTCTTCCAATAATTTCAAAAACATGTATTTCAAGTTATGAATGAAAAATATATATTCTCATCTTGATGGAGCTAATGAAGTTCATGTTAGGCTTCATTTTGATTTTTCTATTGGTATATTTTATTGTTTGTGTGCTTTGGTTTAGGCCTCTCTGTTTTGAGTCCAATTATTTTTAATAAATGTTTTTTTATTGTATTTACATGAGACTCTTGTATTTTTTGATACACTAGGAATGAAATCATCTTTTTATGTTTTTAGATCTTTCTTTTTTTTTTTTTAATCTTAACTTTATTTTTTTTTTTACTTTTTTTTTTTTTTTTTTTTTTTTTTTTTTTTTTTTCTTTTTTTTTTTTTTTTTAATCCTAACTCTACTTTTTTATGTACCTTTTTCTTTCTTCATATTGATATTTCTTTTTTATCACTATTTGTCTTTTTTTTCCTGTTTTCACTTCACCTCTCTGTTAAGTGGGTACTAAATAGCGTATTAGTTGGGACTGTTGTTGTAGAGTGAATTTAAATTATAGAATTGAACATGACGAAGTAAATGAAGTTGAAGCACTTGACATTATTGTAGTAAACATGCATATACAAGAAATGCAAGAAATTGCTAGCATATTTGATAACTTGTAGAAAATATTGGGTTTCATTCAAGACTAAGAGATCTCTTCTAGAATAAAATGTGAACCTTTAATCGATCTATAAAATTGTTTTTGTTTATTTAATTTGTTAAACCTTTTGTAAAATTATCTTTTAATTGCGTAACCATGAAGTTTATCCGAAAAGATAAAGACAATTTATTATTTGAGATATTGACATATAAAAAAATCATAACAATTGATGGTTAATTTTTATCCATAATATTTTGTCCACCTTTAATTATTTTTTCAGTTTTCACGTATACATTAAATGATAATTTCATATTGTAACATACCACAACTGCTATTTTTATATTTTCTTCCTATTCCGATATTAGGTGCCTCTCATAAATGCCTCCGATAAATATTTTTGAATATAATAAATTTCTATTAATTTTAAATAAGTATAACTAAAAATATTGTGCCTTCATATGTAAATAATTTTTCATGCCAACTGATTGTAAAATTACTTAATTTAAACTTAAAATAAACTTTTGTTGAAAACGAAATAGTTTACTAAAAATAACTATACATGTTTTTCCAAATATTTTAAAGAATATTCCCATACTTGAAACCTCATTCTACAACAGGTGAATTGATTAAAAATATAAACTATCTTATGTGAAATGCTACATAAAATTCGAAGGGCTACAATATACATGGAAATTATAATTAAATGAAACTATATTCAATTGTTAAGGGAATTTAGCTTAATGATTCAACACTTTGCAATAAACTTCCTCATGACTTCCATGTCAGGAAACATATTTAGTATAAAAACTTTATCTTGAATCTAAATACATTTAAAAGTTCTTCTGAGACAAACCATGACTAGTAGTATATGATTAATAGAAATCTCTGCAATGTAATACTTTTTATAATGGAAAATAAAACGATAATTAACATCAACTTATTGTCTTAATTTTTTTATTTCATCATCTTTTTATAACAATTATTTAAAAAAAAAAACCTCATTTTTTATTCATCACTAATATATCTCTTTTATAAATTAAAAAAATATATACTTTTATTTAATTCCTTTTTCAATGGTTTTCCAGAGAAAATAAAAGGGTATCATTTTTTTTCTGATTTTCACCATTTTATTCACAAAATTGAAAAGAAAATACAATTATTAACAAAAACATATCAATTGAAAACTGTCACCTTCTCAATTTCTAAACTCCCAAAATGTTCTGATTCCACTTTAAAATCTGGCTTCCACTCTGCCTCAACTAGAGAAAATAACCTGCTAAATTTCAATTTGGATAATTTCAGATGGAAAGTAGGCTTCTGCAGTTACAATCTGACTTATATGGCCTAAAAAGCAAGCTGAACTAAATATGTGAATATCAAATTTATTGAATGATCCCTTCATTCTGCATTTATATACTCACACAATCTGACTCAAGAAATGTTGTCACTTTGCTTCTGCTTCTTGGTCCTAGAACTCTCCTCCTCTAAGGATTTCAATTTATTCTTTATAGCAGCTATTTTTGCAGTGCGACTTGTCTGTCCCATGGCACCACCACCACCAATGAGAAGCATCTTGTGCCCTTCACTTGCTGCTTTTGTAGACTTATCAGCTGTTTCCAACAAGCACTTCTCGCCGGCAAGACGAACAACCAGCGGCCGGCCGCAGGCGAACCTCCCATGCATTTTCTCCTTGGCTAACTCTGCTTCCTGCATTCTCACTTTAACTATGGAAATCAGAAATTGCCAGAAACTTGCTGAAGTAATGAGTGCAATCAACTTACCTCTTTTGTGCTATACTGGATGAAAGCAAAACCACGTGGCTCCCCGCGTTTCGGGCCACGCGTGTGCCATAAGAAGTCCTCAGAAATTATCTTTCCATAGGGAGAAAACATTTTGAGCAAAGCAGCTCTGGAAAGCATTGAAAAGAAAATGAGAGAATAAGTATGTGAGTATGTGCATGAATCACAGAACAAAAAACCAATGTCAAGTCTTGGTGGCCAGTTTGCATTTCTCACTCTGTAATTCTAAGATCAAGGTTACCAATATAGAGTCTGCTTTCACTCTTATCATCAATATTGGGATCCTGCATTCAGCCATACATAAAATAAGTGCTAGAGAGAATTGATATGGAAGATATCAAAATCCAAATGAACAATTTTAGGTACTTACTTGCATACATTAGTTAAGTGGATTCTAAGAATTATCTACATACTTGCATTTGATTGAGTTTCCTCAATGTAAAAAAATATACATGTAATGCTTGGACTAGGAAAATAATATTGACAAGCCAAGAAGAGTGCAAAACCTTGCCCCCTCAGACAAGCAATTCTAAAATGAGACATTGCAAGATATCTCAACCAGCCACGAAGAGCAGAACGACAAAATTTATAAAATTACACAAAAATTAAATCAAATAGCAAAGAAAGAGACATATCTAAGAGATCCAACATTGAACATACCATGACAGCAAAGAAAACAAGTGATACTTCAACCAAAACTCTGAATCATAGAATGTACATCATCCTGCACAAGAACAATCCACCACAACGTTACTCAAAACAGCAAGCTCACAAGTGTCATTGAAAGGGTCACTTAGATCTAGTCCACTGAATGCAATTCCATGATGTACAATCATCAATTACCAACAGAATAGGCAATATTTTTCATTGCAGTTGCAAAATCAAAATAAAGTTGACGTTATTTATATACATTATCAGTACAAAGCATTTTTACCTAAATATCTGATAAGATTTGATGGCATGAACAAGACTGGAAGAAGCAACAAGGTAAACAAGATAAACGAATCCCAAGTTTTCCTAAATACCATTTACTTGCCAAGTTACCACCCTCTGCACTTCTGAAATGACCCACATGATTCCAATGGAATTTTCATCTACCCAAAAACTAAAAAGGAAAACTTTTAGCATAATTTATACATTCTGCAAAATCAAATTCGTATTTTTTTCCAAAAGGGTTCATAAGTTGGTTATTGCTGGAGCATAATTACACTCTAAATTAAAAAAAAAAAATAAGGAAAAAACCAAAACCTTGAAAGAATCCCTTTTAAATTACACTGGATGACTAACTATACGATAAAGTCACCATTTTCTTTTCTGCGCCTAGCAATTAACAATCAATTATATTATCCCCAAATTACCCATCTCCTCTACCTATATTTTAAAAAATAAAAAAGTTCTGACAGAATATTGCGAAAGAAAAATTAAAAGATTAGGAGAGGGTTACCTTTTAATAAAAATTATGGTCATCGATTGTAGCGAACAGATGGAAAAAACAACAAATTAGGGTTTTACCCGCTCTCTGTATATATGATGCAGATTGCAGAAGAAGAACCGAGAAAGAAGCAAACAAGGTGGTGTTGCTTCACCATTCCATTGAACTGGTATTCATGAAATGGGCCCAAGCCCACGATCCAAGGTGCATTTCTGCTCGGCCAATTATTTTCTGCACTCCATATTTTATTACGCACCTCCATCACAATTTAATAACAACATAATATTTTAAAACCCTTAAACTTTTCAGAAAATCCCAACCGTGATCAAAATTTTCAAATTGTACACTTAGGATTTTCAAATAATTATTGAATATTCAATATGTCACTTCTTGGAGATACCATGAGACAAAAAATACTTATTGAAAGTATATATATATATATATATATATATATATATATATATATAT
>Ga0099824_1007510_pt1 | contig 14417 bp, 2 predicted proteins | sample SiratrowhiteBW_FD_76837 | JGI IMG/M metagenome (GOLD analysis project Ga0099824, IMG submission 76837) | Root nodule microbial communities of legume samples collected from California, USA - Siratro white BW | ecosystem: Host-associated > Plants > Roots > Nodule | place: USA: California...
ACTTGCCTCTTATGAGGATCCTGTGTATCAGAAACATGTCTGAAGTATTCCGCTTAAAGGTTCTTTCTCTTTATGAATTTCAGTTCTTTCCTTTTATGTATGGTTGTTCCTACTGTTATGCATGCTGGTTATGGTTAGGTTGGGAAAAGAGTAGGCAAGAGGCCAAAAAAGTACCGGTAAGCCGTTAAAGTATGCATGACTGTTAGGAGTAGTTATACATGACTGGTGAGGTTGATATACATAACTGGAGAGATACCCCGAGTAGTATCAGAGTTTAATAAAGATATATATAATCAATCTGATTTTTTAATAAAGATTTAACGACGACAAAGTTTATAAATTTCAGTACCAATAATATAATTACAAAAAAAATAATTCAAATATGCATTAGTTTAGTTTTACATAAATGAAAAACGTAATTTAATGTAATTTTAATATAGAAATTAGGTAAGTAGTTATTTTGAATCAAATCAAGTTTGTTTGTAAAATCAAAGTTTGAGTAATAACTTGTTCTACAAATTTGGGGGCAAATTTCTTTTTATCAAAATGTTTTATATAGATAAAGCAATGTGAAAATTATTATGTGTAAAAATAGGGATGAGAGTTAAATTGTATTTTTAGAAATTAAAAATAATATCCCTTGGAAAAGGAACATTTTTTAGCTCGTACGATGATTTAAAGAAAAGAAATAAAATGGAGAAAATATATTAAAACAAATTTAAAATATAATAACACACTTTTCAACTTCAATTTAAAAGAATAATAAATCAAGAAGAGAAGAAGATAAACAATATACAAACGCAGATGTTTTATATTGCTTCGGTTCCACTTACAATTACAACTAATACATGAATAAATAAATAAACCATTGTTTTGCCCTTTATCAATATATAAATAGGCTCTATTTGAATTTATCCTTATATTGTGTAACCTTCTCATTAAAAACCTTTATATAACATATTTTTATCACTGTAAAGTATTGCAGTTGACTTCCGTCAGAAAAAAATTACATTGTCTAAAGGAGACTCACACTTAAAAAAGAGTTATTGGATTAACAAATATATTTAAAGAAATTTTATATTAGATAAAATTAAATATATTAAGTGACATACAAATAAAAACCTATTAATATAATATTTTTAAAATTTTTAGATTGAATATTTATAATTTTATTATATCATTCATGTACTGTACTCAAATTTTTTTCATTGGATAATGTATAATTATAGTGTATAAAGTAAAAGACTGATTTGTATTGATTTAAAAAAAATGGAAAAAAGTGATTTTTCACTGGATAATGTATAATTATAGTGTATTAAACGTTTAATAGAAAACTAGTGAATTTGAGTAGAAAATTCATTAAAATATCTTATTGAATTAATAAATATTGTTAAGTTATATTTAGTATAATGTCAACAATATATTGCCCTTGAGTATATTTTTAAAATATAAATACTATTTAGTCATAAGAATTTGTTGAGAAAATGAAAATAAATTATTTTTTAAAAATATTATTTATTAATTTTAATAATATTATATAAAATTTAAAAAGTCTAATAATAGAGTTACTATAAAAAAAACTAAACATTAAATATACAGATAAATTAGTAATTTATCAAATAATCACGACAGATTCATCACCTTTTCTTTATCTCATACGTCTGTTCTTTCTTTAAAAAAAAAAAATTATACAAATCATCACATATTGGTCACAAATCACCTAAACCAAATTAAACAATTCTCGTAAATCCTCGTAAATCGAAACAAATAATAAATTAGTCCCACCAAACAAAGTATACATTCTAACATATAGGCAGGAATATTTTAAAAAAAATAAACAAACATAGAAGAAATGCAATTTGTTTGACGAAAATGGGAAGGTTTATCTGGACGAAATTGAAGAAATTGATAATTCCACCACCACCCAAATTATTTTCATTATTTGTTTGTTTATTTATTTATTGTTATAATGCAAAGTCATGTATCACCTGCCTAACTCTTGGTTCTTTTCTTGCGCTTTTTCCGCAGTCTTCTTTCATTTTCTTATTTTCATTTCCATTTCCTTCACGCCTCTATCCTCAACATTTTCAAACTCTATGGTCTGCTGGATAACCCTACTTTTCCATTCTTCTTTTGTCTTGCCGCAACCTTCAAATCCACATTATCAACTCATCACAATCATAATATTTTCATTTTATATTTAGGACCAATTTTGGACCCATGAAAATAATATTCATTAAAAAAAATTTCACTGGATAAGGAGTCATCCAAACTCAATTTTCAAGCTTTCCACGCCAGCATCAAATATTCTCATGCGGATACGTTTTTCTATAAATATTTATATAGGAGAGAAAGAAAAAATAATAATTTTATTTTCTTATAAATATTTATGGAAATTCGAATATCTTAACGTCAAGTGAATAATGATAAACTGAATTAATAATAGTTCATGACTTGGTTACGTCTAAAGGGGCATCCAAATTTTTTCACTTTGTGATAAGAAAGGATAAAAAGGGTGGAAACTGTAGGAAGCACAAGTGGAATAGTGGTATTTCTAGTTGGCGTGGACGATTCCTTTTAACGCAAAAGTTTATTTTCATAACTTGGTGATGAAGAATGTAGCTGATGAGTGTGCATTTTTGTTGGTGATGGGCAAAGCACATTTGCAAGGGAGAATAATAATAATAATGAGTGATTTGGTAGAGTTTTTGTGATTTTGGGATTGAGGAAACTAAAGGGAATTGAATTTTAATTAAATGTGCGTATGTTGGTCCATAAAGTGTTTCAGGGAGACACGTGAAAATGGGCATTATAATGCATTGTGAAGAGGGATCATAACTATATTCTCCACAAAATTAACACATCCAACAAGAACCATGAGTGTGAAAATGAAAAGGTTACAAGTCACTAGAATAGAATCCTAGAGTGTGAGTTTGGAGTTTTGAGGGTGGAAACTTAGAATCCAAATAATGCTCTCACCAGACACTCACAACAATACAACACAACTGAAACTTATAAATAAAGACAACTACAAGGCCTTCAATGCCATACCACCAGTGTCTCCCAGGAATAAAAACTACCATTTAGAGCAGTGGTTGAAACACCCCAGAAGCAGTAAAAGCCATTTAATAAAGAACCTACCAAACTTTGCACCAATCTAGACATTCAATTTTTTACAAGGGTTTCAATTTTACAAAAATCTGATACATGGTTTAATTTGATCTTTAATTGCCTTTCCCACTTGTCACTGTAATATTCACATTTCAACTAATGCAAGGGCTAATGAATGAACATTGTGTTGGTATTAGCATTAACACTAGTAGCATGTGTATGATTGAGATATTTGGGGATTAGTGAGAAAAGTTTTGAGTGTGACATAACACAATTGAGGATTAGTGGGTGTGTTTGTTTGTCCTTTAACTTATTGAGAATATGGTCAAGCCGACCAATGTAGAGAAACATAGATGCACACAAGAAGCTACTTATTGGCCATGTTTTTAGTCAGAGTATTGCCAAAAGATACTAAATAGCCCCTCATATAGGTCCTAATCTTAATCTTTGTGTTTAAGGACTAATTTCATCCTCAAGTGGAACATGACAAGATTGCAAGCATCATGCCACACACTTTTATTATATCCCATTTATATTATACTTACTTCTCAACGGGATAATGTTAAGGATGCAAAATTCTAAAGAATAAAAAAAAGTGTGAACTGGATCTGAATTTTGGATTAATAAAATTGGGATTTGATTGCTGTAAAGTAACAGATGCATTTTTAAATACAAAAATACAAAGTTACGTATATATGTCACAATCTTAATTATTGATTGAAAATAATTAGCAATTATGGTTTTATTTTTCTTTAACGTGCATCATTTATTTTGGAATAACGATAAAAGTTTAGTTTTTTTATATATTTTTTTCTTTTAATTGTAGCAGTATTCTTCAAGGAGAACGTTTTGTAAAAGTTTTTTCATCGACAAATAGTGTTCTCAACAAATTCCCTAATATTTATCTCTTTTAATTTATTCTTTTCATTTTATTTATAAATTGAATTTCAATATTTTTAAGAAAATTATCGTAATTATAAATAACTTTGTATTATCATATAATTTTTTATAATATAATTTTTATGTTAAAAATATTTATTCTTTGTATTTTAATTACAATATAATTTATTTATTCATTATAAATTTAATTACGTAAAGTAAATATTTATCATAAGCTTAAATCTTAGCTCAAAGTAAACTTAAAAGATGAATTAGTGTTAAAAGGATGTGAATCTTTTAAAAAGATTTGTCATAATTTAATTATAAAACCTGAGTTTTAGTTAAAGATAAATTTGAAATACATAAAGAATATAAAGTTTATAATATAAAATAAAGATTATATATATATATATAGTTAAATCAAATGAGAGAGAAAATGGTTTATTTGAAAGAAAAAGTCAATAGAAGGCTGCTATGGGTTAAAAGGTTGAAGAGAAATTGTAACATTTGATCTGTTTCTCATGGTTATGGGTTTGACTTGTTTTTATACAATGGAAGTAATGAGATTTAAACGTATAACCTAATCTAATAAATTAACCTAACTCCCACGTCAATGACTTAATTTCACTTTAATATAGTTCAAAAGTATAAGGCAACTTTAATTTCGCTCTAAAGTATAAGGCAAGTTGAAGGAATAGTGGTCTCTTCTTTAATGTATGCCTCTTAGGAGCTAAACAAAACTCACTGTGAAACTTTCAATAAACAATTAACTTAATGGTTGGTTCAAAATTATATTTCACTGCACATTTCCCTATTGAACTATATTTTTTTCATGTTTAAATTTTTATCTCATATATTTTACTGTTAAACTTGTAAAATTGTGTATATTTTACCAATTCATTAAATTTTTAACATGACAATGATGTCTTACTAAAAGAAGTTAGGAGAAAAAAAAAATCAAAACAACAATGTTGTGATACACATTTTTTTATTATGGAAAATAAGATCATTTTGATCTCGTTTATATTTGTTATGACATATCATCATTGTGTCATAAATTTAACGAAACAGAAGAATAATATGAAAAAAAAAATTAATTATAAAATAAAATAAAAACTTTAATAATAAAATTCATGAAAGGATTATAATTCAATAGTAAAATATGTAATTAAATTTATTCTATGCTTACAAAATAGTCCTTAAATTTATAAAACATAACATATTTGTTTTTTTGGACAAAATTGTGATTAAAAAATCAGGTTTAAAATGCTAATTCAATAAATAGATATTAAAATGACATACAAAAATACTTATAAAAATTAAATTAATTATAAATAAAAATGCTTTAACTATGTGTTTAGATTAAAAAAATTAACAATTCAAGAAAATTGAATTGATTTATTTTTGAATTGTTTTTTTATAAGACAATTTAAATTTATTAAATTTGAATTTACTTTTTAGATAAAATATTTCCATTATTATCATAAATAAAAAATTGTTTTAATATTAACTAATATTTAATAATTAAAAAACATCACTAAGAGATTTTTCTTTTCTGTCAATGTTATTTTTTTTTACCAAATTTTGGTCACAATTATTTTGATCGATATTAATCAAATTTATTTTTCTAAATTGTTGGTTGGAATTATTTTTGAGTGACATTTTGCCAATGTCAATTAAAAAAATTATCTCGATGAACATTTATAAAAGCAAATCCTAGTTAGTGTTAGTAAAAATATCTCAAAAAAAATATATTGACCAATTTTAGATAAAAATTGACAATTGTAACACATATTGAAAAACAATCCTTCCAAACATTAACTAAAATGTAATATTAAGAGATGTCAATAAAAAAATTGACCAACAATAATAAAAAGTAGTCTGATGAATATTGATTGAGAAAATTGTTGTTAATGTCGATTGAAAGATAATTCTAGCTTATATCGGTAAAAAAGTAATTTAAATAATGTCATTATAAAACTAACTATTACCAATATCGACTAAAAATTCATCACTTGTATTGATTAAAAATAGTCTCATTTTGTATCGATAAAAAATATTTTTTTTCTAGAAAAATAGCTCTCGTAAATTTTTATAATTTTAATTTCTTTTAAAACTTCATATCCAAACATACTATTTTTATTAAAAATATTTCATATTCTCTATAAAAATGAATTATCCTAAAAAAATTCTTCATCTAAACACACTAAGTTGTAAATTCTAAGACAGATTATTATATATTGTTTAGCGAATCATAGTTGAATTCAAATCTAGGACACAAGTTACTTGTCTCACATAGTGACTTATCAATAAAAAAGGGATAAGTGAATTAAAATACTTTTTTTTTCATTTTAAGGAAAAGTTATAAAATTTAAAATAATAAGTAAACTCTATAAAGAGGATTGAATAAAGCATGATACTTTTTTTTGTAAAAAATTAAACTATCTAATAACATATAATTTATATAATAAAGACATCAAAAAATTATATTGGTTCATTTCAAATCTTGAATCATGTCTAGTTTCCCTTTTGAGAATAAAATCTATCAATAACAAATAAATTACAAAAAAGTATATAAAAATCACTTTTAGAAAACACAAGTATACTGAATTATTCTGATTACGTCATCTTAATTTTCTCTTAAGACTAAGAACTAAAAATATTATAAAAATATTATTTGTTGTCAAGTTACAGAAAAAAAAAAAAACATAAAACTAAGAAACAATTCTAGTTGAGAGGATAAGAGCTTCCGGTATAACTTGACCAGGTGAATGATACTGCAATCTTCAATTATACAAACACCAGTTTATTGAGTTTGTAAGCTTCTTCATAAAAGCAATTTTGTGTTCTGCTTCTCCTTCTTGATGTTGTAAATATTAAAAAAATATAGTTGTTGGAAAACAATCTTTATATTGATATTGTTAAATAATTCTGATACGATTCTTCTTCAATCGCAGTTTGCAATATTAGTTTATATTTAAATTATTGTGTGACTTTACTTGCAAAACTTGATTTCATTTTAAATCTATTTCTCATGATGAAATAAGAAATTGGTGCAAAATATTATATTACAAATAATATATTTTTATGCGTAACAAACATGGTTTGTTCAATAATATTTATTTTTATATTTATGTACAAAGATAATTGTTATAAATATTTATTCAAATATAGTTAGTTTATCTATAGAAGGTTTGCATTTTAGAAGTTGTTTACAAACCACTTAATGAAGCAACACTATCATATTTAAATGTTAAATTAATACACAAAAATGAAATTAACCACATTACAAATTTTTCTTTATTTATTATGTCTAACAGCTAGACCATCTGATTTTGTTCACATATAGAATTTCCATTTTAAACACAGTTGTAATAACATTTAGTAAATGATATATACAAAATCCCCTTATATTAAAAGAAAAGTGATTTAATAAGGTATAATCGGTTCAATACTTAATCGTCATAGTCATCACCAAAACTTTAAAACTTGGGTCTTTGTCTATCATTATACCTCCGGGTCTTAACACGGTTACTTAATGGTAGATAGTGTTAACGACATAACAATTAAAAACATGAGAAAAATAAATAAATAAATTATTTTTGAAAACATATTTCACTTTTTTTAATTAGTAAGAAAAATAAATAGTGTTTAGGTACATTTAATAATTTCACATCACTTTAATTTAAATATACATTTCTTTCTTAATTATTAGAGATATCTTTTAAAGAAAAAAATTATTATAGAGTTGTCAATTCTAAACGGACAATACTTCAATACGGTAATTGACTGTTACTATGATAATGTCATTTCAACGGATATGAGATCAGAAAATTACTCCATCTATAAGAACCTTGCTCTCTTAGCTCTCGACTGGGAGGCTTGTTTCGATACACCTAATATACATTGTTTAAGAGTCAAAACCAATATCAGTTTAAATACACCTTCCTTTCTTAACTATGAGACACTTTTTAAAAATAATACTGTGACAGAACTTCAAGTTTTAAAGAGGAAAATACTTTGCAGGATAAAAAATATAAAAAGAAAATTGTAGGAGTTGAGTTTTCTAGAAACAATTAATTATTAATAAAATTGATGTATTACTATGGTAAAAAAATTGCTAAGAATGAATATTTACCAAATGGAAGCAATGGGGTGGTTGTTAATGAGCCTTCACTAATAGAAGCATGAAGAAAGTAAAGAAAGGTGGGAGGGAATGGTCTCTACCAACCAAAAATAACTGAGAAAGTATGACACCGTCCCACATGGAGATGAGTCATGATCTATGTAACTCACAAGAGCCACATTTGTCTGCTTAATAGCGTCAAGGGCGGTTTCTCGCTCTCTTGTTTCTTATCCTTTTCTCACTATTCGTGCGTAACCATGATGCAACCAATAGTAGATAAAGCATCCCAAGTTGGCGATTAAACAAACTAAAAACCTTGGGAAATAATTGCTATTGTTCATTAAAAAATGTGACCCAAAAGGGTTCCAAAATTGGTCACGCGAGGAAAAATGAGAAGTGGTGGTGTTATGGTGTGGGAAAGAAAGGACGAAGGAGGTAGCTATGTAGTTAATAATAATGGGAGAAAGAAAGAAAAGGCATTTTATCTTTCGGCACAACTCACCAAGCACACCTCATTTGCAGATGTTGTCTGGCTACCAAACCCTTTCCAAGCTAATGCTACCAAACCCTTTCTTACCTATTCATTTTGCATGGGACATGTCATTTCATTTCGGAAAATACTTTGCCTACATCTACTTTTCACTACTTTTAAACACACTATGTTTCCTATATTTATCTGCTTTTTGCATTTTTACACCAAATGCCTCCTCTAATTTTCAACCTCCTACTATAGAACAATTAATATAAGAGAGATTTGAGAAAGACTTTTATCAGTTTTCATGTCGGTCACACCTCTCCACTATGTTCCTTCTTTAGGCAGTTTTCCATTGCGAGTGTTTGTTCATTTTTCTCACCAAAATAGTATACAAAATATTCCATGCTTGCTTAGGATGTTCTCGGATTAGGTTGGTTGAGGTTTAGGATAAAATCAAATCAAGTTCAGTTGCATTTGATCATATTTGTACGTGCAGAATCTTGAGACATTTTGATGGTGTTTAGAGTGGACTTTTTCTTATAAACAATAAGAGGACAATACCTTGTATACAGTAACTTGTGCTAACAAGTTTACACTCAAAACAAGATTGATTGCATTTAGACTTTAACAAAATTTCCAATCAATTTAATTTAAATTGATTAAAATTGGATTGGTTTGATTTTGTTTCATCATGTTATAATAAATAAATATTTTTTTATTTAAGATTTTATTTATGTTTGTTGTCTATTGTATGTGAATATTTAATTTTATATTAATACAATGTGAAAATTTCTTTTTCTTTTAATAACTATTTGTTCATTTTATCTTAAATTTAACTTCCTTTATGGTTGTCTTTACATATATAATTAATTTCTTTAGTTGACCCATAATTAAAAATCCATGATAAATATGATTAAATTAAGGCATCTGACACAATTATTTTAAAAACATTAAAATAAATGAAAAGATACAAACTTTTTCAAAGAAAAAAAAAATCCTCTTAATTTAACTTATATTAATATAAAATTTAAAAATAATTGACTTTATTGATTCGGTTGGTTCAAGTTAAAAATAAATAATCTAATTTAATCTAATTTCAAATATTTTGGTTCAATTTTAAAGCAAAAACTCTCGAAAATCTATCTATAACCTGATTTGATTTAGGTTGTTGAATTTGTGGGATAAGTCTAATTCTATATTCTTATAAGTCTTTATTATTTTGAATTTTAAACAAAAAGAGTTGTAATTATTAAGAAAATAATTGTTAGAGCATGCTTGTGTTTTTATTACGTTTAACAATAAAATATAAAAATATAATTTTATAAGTATCACTGACATAGAGACGTGTTCCGTTTAGCTAAATAAATATATAACATTTTACTTATGTAACTTTGTTTTATTAGCTTTTGCTTGGATACACGATAAAGTATACATAATTTAAAATATTTTATGATTTTCGTTAAATATTTTTAAATTCTTATTTTATGTTTACAGATAATATTTTTCTCTTTGTCTGTTTCTTATTAGAAGATGTTATAATAAAGTGTTTACATAAAAGATTCGCTCTATAAAAATATTTTTTTTAAAAAGGTGAAATGTTGGTTTGGTAAAGATAGTCAACCTTTTTAGATCTTAAGTTTTACTTCAGAATAGGAAAAAATATGTATTTAAGGTAGGCTTGATGTTATATCATATATAAGAAAGTTGCATAAAAAAGATATATGTAACTAATGTTATAAGAAGAGTATTTAATACATCTTCAAACTTTAATGTGGATATATGGTAGAAGAAGAACTTCATAAGATCTCACAATGACTTCAAAAGAATTTTTAATTATTCTTTTATTCTCAACATTTATGTATAGAAGGTCTTTTAAAGAAAAAAAAAAAGGATAATAACAAAGCTCGTGTAATATCATTGTTGTGTTTGTTAACAACTTAAAAGAGTATTCTCAATCTTATACTCATTTGAGGACATTACTCTCTTTTTAACAAACCTTTGATTGTTTAGAACACATATATAAGTAAAGTGTTTATCCAAGAATGGTTAGTCTAAAGAATACTCAGGTTGTAGATATATGTTGGATGTTCAAAATATTCGGTCTTAGCCAAGAGTGGTTGCGTGTTCAAAGAATACTTAGTCTTAGTTAGAAATAGTTGTATTTTAAATAATATTCTATTTTAACTGAGAGTGACTATGTTTCAAATTATTATTTGTCTTACATACAAGTGGTTGTGTTTCAAATAATTTTTTGTCTTAATCACGAGTGGTTGTATTTCAAACAATACCTTATTTTAGTTATGAGTAATTTTGATCCAAATAATACTTAGTGTATAATCAAGATTGGTTAAGGTCCAAAGAATATTCATTTTATATTTTGGAGTGTTATTTCTGCTAGTGATAATTGGTCATGTTGATCAAGAATTGAACGTAGTTGATCAAGAATCGAACATAGTTTGAATTTTTAGATAAATCAATATAAAAAACATATAGTAGAAATTTGTTTTTATCTCTTTGAATTACATATTATTAATTTGGAGCTAATTAAAGAAGATTTTTTTTATTAAATGAGTTTTGAAACACTATTGTTACAAGAACTTCTTGAAAATATCTGAGTCAAATCAAAACTTTTTCTAATCACTTTTAGAATAAACTAATTTACAAATGTTTTAAAAGTCTTAAATATACCTGTCAACCATCCTTTTTATATATTTTTCTTGTTTTATAATAATTTATAAGATTCATACATATATAAGAAAAATTGAGAATGTGTTTTATATTATTTAAATTTGCATCAATTGAACTATGGGAATATAACCTATTTTGTTATTTCATATTTTAGATAAGAAAGGAGGGAAACGAATTTAAATTGAGTAATTAATTACATATTTTTTTTAAGGTTTTCTTGAATTAAAATGACTATCTCAAAATTTACATAAATTTATGTAAATTTAGAATGTGTTTTACAATAATTTATAAGATTCATACATATATAAGAAAAATTTAGAATGTGTTTTATATTATTTAAATTTACATCAATTGAACTATGGGAATAAAACCTATTTTGTCATTTCATATTTTAGATAAGAAATGAGGGAAACGAATTTAAATTGAGTAATTAATTACATAATTTTTTTTAAGGTTTTCTTGAATTAAAATGACTATATATTTATCTTGTTAAAAACACGAACTAAAATACTAATTATATAAAAGAATAAGCATTTATTTTCAGAAGTTCACATATTAATATATTAGTTGTCGAAAAGTGAATGAAGTTTTTAGAAAGAGTATCTAATCTCGAGGGTAATCTAAGAACATTCCTCATAGAAGTAATTTTATTTTACATTTAGAGGCAATAGGCACGCAGACAAAGATCAGTGGGAGTTTAGAATTAATAACAAGTTGTTTTTGTATTTAATGTTAGTTACCAAATAAAGTTTAACATAATATATATTTTGTGTTCTTGTTATTATTTAATTAATAAAAACTTCCCCAAATTGGCTGAAGTAATTAACTAATAAAATTTAGTTTTCCATAACTATCAATGGTATAGCAAGATATTTGTTTGCCTTTCTACTCTACCTTTATTTTTTATGGATTACACTCTACTTTGTTCTACTCCTCCTTTACTGCACATGTATAGAATATCTACGAATTCACTCAATATAGATTCCTTGGTCCTTATTAAGATTGTATGCAAGATGGGATAAGGCTATACATATTGTATATTAATATTCGAGTTTATATCATTAAGATATACTTGCTTGAATTTATTTATTTAGTTAAATGCATACAAATAAATTTATAGTTTTATAAAATATAAATTTAGAATTCTTTTACACAATAAATTTAGAATTTAAGCTCTGTAATTATGTCAATATCAAGTTTTGTAAACTTGACGAGCTACTTGCAAAGAAAAAAAACCATAATTAGATTAAAGATTTCTTTTTCTTTTTTTTACTTCTAACTTTTCTTTGGTATACAATATATTTTAATATTACTTTAGTTCCTTTATTAGGTATACAAATAAATTTTTTAAATAAAAAACGAACAAAGCAATTTTATAAATAACTATATATGGATTTTATTAGTCATATCATTTTTTTTTAAAACAAGCCTCATATATTTCTTTTCTTTTGATCATTAAATTCAAACTTAAAATAACATTATCTAATTAGAGAAGGAAACATGACTTGTGTTCCTTATGTTAGTGTAATAAAATTTGATATATGAAATGATGTGCACTAGATAAATACTTAAATAGTTAATTTAGTAAGTAGTGTAGTTACATGGTTAATTTTAGTAAAGAAGATTAATTGGTGATGAAATTTATTCTAAAGTTTCCTAGGGTTTTTTTGACGTGGGCCTAGTTTACAAGCATAACATTTACTTTTGTTGGATATTTAGATTTAGACTATATTGAGAATTTGGATGCGAGATAACTTATTAAAATAAAGTTAAACAATCTTAGTTTGATTAAGTGCTTTTTAAAATTAAGTATTAAGTATTTCTAGCTATTGTGAGTAGAATTTAAACTAGCTTATTAGGCAACAATTAGTGAATTGATGGCCACATAGACTCATCCATAAGGAGTAGTCGGGATTGTAAAATCTTGACATCTATTCCTCTCTAAAAGGAAGTTTCATCATAGGGTGTTGTGTGGTTGAAGGTTCATCTTCGTCCTCAGAAACATATTCCAACAAAACAAAATCATTTTATCTGGATATGAATGTTGATCGAGAGAAGATAGACTGATCATTGTTTGTACATCAATCATCTCTACATCAATGTTAGCAAGGGATACCATAGAAAAGGCTTAGCATCACTGACCATATCATATATGGTCACTCCATCTGCATATGTATTAACATCTTCATATTCATCATCGAATGAATGGATGAATATGGTTTCATGCCTTGAAAGCGTGGGAAGAGCTAGTTAGGCAGATGGAGGTGGGATATATGATGTGGTTGGTGATGGTTGAGAAGGGAAAAGTATGTTAAGAATGAACTCGTCAAACTTGATTAAAGGTAAATGAGATTAGGTAGTGTTAGTACAAAAAAAGGTGTCAAACAGAATAGTCTAAAAGGGTTGTTGGATCGAAACTAGAAGGGACCACTTCATTGCTTCAACTTTTCAGTGCATAGAGTCAATAAACTCAAAAGGAAACAAATCTATGTAGGAAAAAAGAACACCACCTAAAAGTGGAACAAAGGAAATTGGTATTTATTATGAAAAAAATCCAAATTAAGGCAAGGAGGCATAACAGAGTACCAAAAAACTCTAACTTATTATCAACATTCATATTAGCCAATTTATCAATACAATTATTGTTTTCTCTAAAAGTTTGAGAAACTTTAAATTCCTTGCAAACACATTTGCATACACCTTCTTCGTTTGCCTTTAAGAATCCAAGGAACCACATTAGCAGAGGAAAAAGCTTGACAAAGCAAAGTAGAATCATTCTCCAACCAAAGTTTAGTAAAACCAAAAGACCGAGTGTGTTTAATAGCAAGGATAACACTCATGATTTCAGCATACAAGGCATTCTGAATCCTAAAAAAAGTATTCTCACAAATATACTCCCCCATAACTCCCTCTAAATATACCGACACAAGCAACATGACCATGAGACCCCTTAGCAACACCATCAATATTCACTTTAATCCAACCCACATCTGGGAATCACTAGTACACTTGAACAGGAATAGAGACCTTACTAGGTCTAGTGCTAACATAAAAAAAAAAAAAAAAAAAAACTTTTAAGCTAAAAAAAAAAAATATAATTCCAAAAAAAAAAAAAAAAAAAAAAAAAAAAAAAAAAAA
>Ga0099824_1007514_pt1 | contig 14415 bp, 11 predicted proteins | sample SiratrowhiteBW_FD_76837 | JGI IMG/M metagenome (GOLD analysis project Ga0099824, IMG submission 76837) | Root nodule microbial communities of legume samples collected from California, USA - Siratro white BW | ecosystem: Host-associated > Plants > Roots > Nodule | place: USA: California...
CTGCTGAAGGGTTCAGTAGAGGGTGAGTGCTGCTGGGAGCAGTGTTGCTTGCGGACTGCAAGTGTTGTGGTGCAGTGGGTTTCTGCACTGGTTACACACTAGCTGAGGGGTTCAGTGAGGTGTAGGTTTACTGCTAGGGGCAGTTTGTAACTTGCTGGGAGTAAGGGTTGTAAACTGATCTTGTGATCTGTTTTAGTGGAAATCTTTGCTAGTTTGCAAAGGACTGGACGTAGCCCTTGCGGAAGGGTGAACCAGTATAAAAATTTTGTGTTCTTGCTCTTCTCTCTACTCTTCTTGATTTCCTTTATTCACTGCTGCCATCTTTAAAATTAACTGGATTAAAATCTGTTCATACTTTTATTCATACTTTGAACATCTGTTTGCATAATAAACTGTGATTCTGGATTGTGTTTAATCTGTTGGATTGTGTTTAAACATCTTAAATCTGGGTTAAAACATTTTCACACTACAAATTGTTTTCTGGGTTTAACTAAATTCTGGGTTTAACTCTGATATATTCCGCTGTGCACAATCGATTGTTTACCTGACAGTTCAGAATTACATAGTCAATCGATTGAATAAAGAATTTCCATTCTTTACTTGAAGAATAAATCAGATTTGCGAAAAGTTTTCAAAGTTCAATTCACCCCCCCCTCTTGAACTCTGTCTAAACCTTATTTTACAAAGATAACCCCAAGAATTAGGATGCAGTTGGGTGGGAGCGACATTCAAAATACGCAGTACCCTCATGGTAAACTCATCGAGAGGGAGACGAACATGAACATCAGTAAAGAAGGCCAAATACATTAAGAAGAAATCAGACTCACCCTCCTCTCGGTCATAGCAAACACGGTCATTAACCAAACACTTCTCCATCGACACAAATCCCCTCTCAACCTCAGAAACAACCATGGGGATATTCACAACAAAATACTCTAAAGACGTAGACCAACGATACTTAGAGGACTGCATTAAAGCTTGATCACTCACTCAATCATACCCAGCCCTAAGAGGAGGATCACCCAATGAGGTGTAACCCGAGGACTCGTGTCGCAACCGGGATCACGACGGGGATGACGATCTGAAAAGATAAATTAAAATATTTGAAAATTTTAGAAAAGGGAGTCGCCACCATAGTTTATATGAAAAACTATGGAAGAATTAAAAAAAACGAGGATAAGGCTAGTTTGCGAAAATCGGATCTAGGTTCGGGAGTCGATTACGTGTGGGGAAGGTATTAGCACCCCACAACTCCCGTCCTAAGATGGTACCTTTAATTAAATAAGTAAATTGAGTGTAATTTTTCAAAATATTTATTTTCCAAAAAGAGATAAAAATGAAGATAGAAACAAACAAAAATATTTTGTTTAGTTTTTAGGAGCCCGACAAGGTTTGACCTTGCTCCTATGTATTCCCATCAAGGATGGAAAATCAGGATTATGTAGTTCTTTTAAAAACGTTTGTTGAGATTTTTGATATTTTTTTTTGAATTTTGAAAATTTGGCATTTTTATGTTTTTTTATATTTTTGAAATTTATATATATATATATATATATATTTGAAATCAGTTAAATTTCATTTTGGATATCGCATGATGCGCTTTGATAGTCCAAATGAAATTAAATATTCTAAAAAATAACTCCCGTATAATGCGAACGATCACTTGGAAATTTTAATAAAACAAAAAAAAATTGTTTGAACTAAAATAAATACAATATTGGTATAACTTTAAATAAAACAAAGCTGCAAAGTAAAAATAATGGACAAAAGAAAGAAAAAGAAAAGAACACGAAGAGAGAAGAAAAATAATAATAAAAAACTAAAATGAGATGCCAATATACGTTGAGCCCAATTCTTTTTTTAAGACTTTTCCTTCTTTTATTAGGTGGCAAGAAACCTAATTTGGCCATTACCGCCACACAAAGCTTTAATTGGGAATAAATTTACATGCAATGGCTTAATGTTCCCAATTTCCTTATGCTGCCAAATAATTAAGCCAAATCTATCAACCACTCTTCATTCTTAATTAATCTCACTCCTAATTGGGCTAAGCCCAAAAAATCAGCATGCACACTACCCTCTCACAATTCACTTCCTTCCTTCCGCATTCTTCTCCCTAACACATAAAGATTAAACCTAGGCCACGCCCCCTCGTTATCACCACTCAAACGCTCCCCAACCACTATTAACCTTCACCCTATGTTATCTTCGCAATTAAAAAAAACAAGTGGTCCTAAGCCCAAACAAAATATATGTCTTAACTTAACCTGGCCAAATTAGTATTTTTCTTTTAAAAAAGAAAGGTTAAGGGACACGAAGAGAGTATGGGCATTGTTCTTTAGGGCAAAGCTTAGAGACCAGGGTTGGGAGGAAGTGGTGGTGGCAAAGCTAACGGCGACAAGCGTCGTCGATGGTAACATCATGGGGGCTAACGACGACGAGCGCCGCCGATGGTGGTGGCGAAGTGGAGGGTTTGTGATGGGGTTGTTTTAGGGCGCGTGGGAGGAGGCTTAGGGTTGTTTGGCAGGATTATGGTGGAGTTTGGGGGTGGCTTGGCTTGCGATTTGGGGGTGGCTCGTCGGTGGGATGTGGCGGCGACAGCAAAGATGAAGATGGAGGAGCTAGGTGGCTTGAGTGGCGAAAGGGGTTCGCGTTAGGTTTAAAAAGGGGATGAGAGAGCTTGGCGGATGTGGTGAAGGGAAATCGGTAGTGCTTTGAGGAATGAAGGTTATTAATCTTGAATTTTTGCTTGATGTTTTGGTCTCTGGGTATTTTATGGTTGAAGAATTTGGCATCTGTATATTTCTAGGATTTGATCTGGTTTCTGATTTGGGTTTGCGTTTGATGTTTCAGGCAACTGGTTGGGTGTTCGAAGATATCAACTCCATCGGAGTGTCAAGGTATGATTCATGGTTCATATCATTTAATTAAAGAAATCTATTAAGCAGATTTAACTGAACATTTTCCATTTGATTTTGATACTGATCAGATCTAAGCAAACACACATCAAGGCAAACACAAGGCAAAAGCAATAAACAAATCAGTTATGATCATACCTGTTGAAGATTCAATTTATTTTTCTTCCTTCATTGTAATTATCTCTACCAAAGCATTGAATCCTTGGAAGTTTTTCTTAAGTCTCTGAAAACTTAATCTTCTTCTTCCTCACTTCACCGTGCCTTCCTCCTCCTCTCCATTTCTCTTATGCGTTATCCTCTTTCTCTGTTGCTCTCTCTTTTTTCTGCTTCGTGTCAAAAGAAGTGACTTATCTCTGGGACATTTTCGAGGTCAAGATGATTTTTTTTCTTTTTCTTGAAGGGGAAACCATACTGTTATAGTCGTTGTGGAGTTGCGTGCTTAATAAGGTTAAAAGATGGAGTCAATGACCGTTGGAGGGCTTGCTTGAAACCATTTGCAGGAATGAGGTAATGGTAGCTGTGAGAGAAAATGTTGTAGAGGCACTCTTGTTAGAATAAGGTAATGTTGGTCTTGGTCACAGTAGTGAGAAGCATTGCAGAGAGGTTGAAGCATTGCAGGCGGAAGCACTGCAGGAGCAATAAGAGAATGGTTTGGAAATATGGAGGTTTCTCATACGAGGATGGTGTAGTTGTCAAAGGGGAGGACTCCAACTTGGAATTTTCTATTTTTTGGTTCTTTTATAATTTTCAAAAAAGTAAATGTAAAATGTATATGAAAAAGTAAAATACTTTTTGTTTGATTATTTTTTTTTTTTGATAAAGAAGATAAAAATAAATAAAGAATAAAGTAATTATATTTTCATTTTATTATTTTCATTTTTCTAAGATGAGAAAGAGATAAAAGAAAGATTAAACCATATCATTGAAGTTTTCTACTTTTTGAAAAGGAAAGAAAATAAGAATAAAAATCCAAAATTTTAATTAAAAGATATTTTTTATTATTAATATTTTGAGAAATTATTAAATAAATTCGTACAAAATTAGGTGTTGACAGCTGCCCCTCTATACTTTAACTTTACTGAATAATTTAAAAATTAAAATTTTCATATTATCTGAGTAAAAGTTAAGTAAAGATAGAAACACTAATTTTGTCCAGGTTTAAAAAGAGATAGAAAATATAAGCATTATGTCTCAAAAGTGGGGTCATCGCTGAGAGACTGGAGAGGGGAAAGTGAGGTCGTGATCTTACACTGAGTCGAAAGGGTCACGAATCGTCACATGCTGAAAGGTTGAAGTCGAAACCTTGGACCGAGCCGAGACGGTTACAAACTACTAAGTGTTGAAAAGTTGGGGTTGAAACCTTGGACTGAGCTGAGAGAGTCACGCCATTTCTTCTAAAAGGTTGAGATCTTGATGATATCAAGAGGATCTCGTATCATTATGAGGCTGTGATCTTGATAATATCGAGTGGATCACATACCATTGCACACAGACGAACATGTGATCATCAAAATTTGGAAAAGCACTTTTACAAGTGTGAATCTTTGTAAAGACCTTGGCAATGCCGAGTGGGTCATATATAATTGAAAAGCTGAGATCTTGACCATGTCGAGAGGATCATCTCTCCAAACATAAGGTTAACCTTGAACTAGCGGGCCACACCTAACAACATGAGATCGGGATCTTGTATCGAGAGGATCACCATATCTTCACTTGAGACCTTGTATCAAGAGGGTCTTAAACCATTTTTGAAAAGAAATGTGAGATCGAGACCTTAGCCATGCTGAGAGGGTCACGAACCACCTTTTGAAAAGTCGAGATCTTGACCATGTCGAGAGGATCACGACCATGCATTTATGAATGTGTGAAAATTTTGAATTTGCATATAAAGATGCATGAAGTTTTATTTTTTTGTTGTGAAAGTGCATGGATAAATGCATGAAATTGTATTTTTTTAAGTTTTACTTGAGACTCTATTTCTTATTTTTGCTTTTTGTTTGAATGAGTTCATGAATGAATGCTTGAGACTCAATTTCTTATTTTTGCTTTTTGTTTGAATGAGTTCATGAATGAATGCATGAGACTCTATTCTTTACTTTTGCTTCAATGAAAATGCATGTATGAATGCATGAGATTCCTTCTTTCATTTTTGAATGAAAATGAGATTTTATTTTTTAGTTTTTTTGAATGCATGTAACAATGCATCAGACTCTATGAAATACATGTAAGAATGCATGTACAGATGCATCAAAGTCTATGAGACTTTATTTTTCATTTTTGCTATTTTTTTGACATTTAGAATTAATGGTTTTCTCTGACATCGTTTAATTCATCTGACATCAAAATTTTGTTCTTGAAAATGAGGGATGTTGCAAATCCTGATGTTATTGTTAAAATTAAGGCATTATTGACTTTTCCCTTTAAAACATTTTAATGCATGTGCTTGAATCCATAGGTGGATGAAATATGTGGGATAGAAAATTTAAGAGGTTTGAAGGAAACTGGGATGGCACAACCCCATATATGTTATCATTTGTGTGCCCCTCTTTAAGGGAAAATCCCATGCAAGGTATGTATGCGAAGCAGGACTGCCCCAGTTTTGGTATATTGGGTAAGGTTAGGTGAAAAAATGGATTGTATATTTGAATGGTAGAATGGATAACTAGGTCTGATGAAGACTTACTGGTGCAACATCATATAGAGAAAACTGCATCCCCAAAAGGAAAAAGTAAATGGAAACTGCCCCAGTTTAGATGTGCAAGGGGGAAGGAAGGCCTAGATGAAAGGTGACTTGGTTTTTGTAAGGTAGAAGGAAAGGATTGCCCCAGTATAGGGTTTTTTCATTTGGCTTGCTTTCGGTTGACTTATTGATTGATGGCAAATGGTTATCTTCTGATATGAGCACTTCAAACGTCTTTCTCTTTTCTTTTGCTCTTTTACCACTTTTTTCTTTTTTTTTCGACCAATTGTTAGTCATGTCCTCTTGTTGCAAGGTTATGCTTTTGAAAATTAGAGCAATCATTCCTCGATCAATATGGACTTTATTAGGCTTGTAACGTGGCCAAGGGTTGAAAGGTTGTCAAGAAAGGATATGAAGGCTCAAAAAGTATTTATGGGTTTTATGATGATTTTTTTCAAACAAGGATCATCGCCAAGTGTTGTGAAAAATAGTCAAGGTGTTCCTTTATAAACATCCCATTCTTTTCACTACTTTTCTTTTTTCATTCATCTTTCTTTTCTTCTTTTCTTTTCATCACTTTGGGATAATATTTCTTGAATTCACATCATCCCCTGATTGATTTCTTTTCTATTTGAATTACAAGAGCATCTGATGTATACCTTGACCGGAGTTTCATCTCTGATGATCCTTGCTTAGGGAATTATTTTGAAAAGAACTATTTATTTTTGTTTGGCTCAAGAAGGGTGCAAAGGATTTGAATTTTTTTTGGATAAAGAAACATGGCCACATATCATTTCAAGTCATAATTGCTTTGTTTTCAAAAAGGTTAACCCTAAAACAAGATTAAGTGACTCCCAATACATGTCATTTTTATTTTTCTCTTTCACTTTTGATTTTGCTTATTATCCTTTCTTTTGCCTAGACTGCCCTTGCAGGTTTTCAATCTAGCGGACTTTAATTATTTATATTGCCCCGAGAGATTGGAGTTCAACCATTCAACCAACCGAGAGAAATGTGACATTTTTGCCCCAATATTACTTTTGTTATGTCATTCTGGGCAATAGTGATAACTACTGAGACAAATCCTTTTGTCTTGGGATTTTGGGATGAGGAGAGACTAGAGGATTTCAGGCGACATACATGCAAATGATTCATTGGAAATTGTCAGCTTTTACTACTTATTGAGACAATGCAATATCCCTGCCTTTTAGTTTTTGCGATGTCATGAACTCAACGATTGTATTAAAGAAAACAACTAACTCAGTCATGTGATCACCATTTTTTATTTTTTGATTTGTTTATTTGACCTATTCCCACGACACCCTTTAAGACCTGTCCCTAATTAGAGCAAACCAATATTCGTGACCGATCCCTTGATATTTACCAACAAGCATGTGCTCTTCATTTTTCATTTTTCTTTTATTTGTTTAACTCATGGTTTGATCTTTCCCGTAAATTTGTAATAAGATCACGTGAACATTTAATTGCTAAAAGAGATAAAAACTCATAGTCTAAACAGAAGTCACTGAAATGTTAATATCTTGAAATGAAATGATTAAAGCAAAGCATAAACTCCTAAAACAAGCCTCATGCCTTCTCAAACTCTCCACAGTTGTAGCAACTTCCTCCACCTGTTTGTGCAAACACTTCACCTCACTTAGGAACTTGTTTGACATATCTCGAATGAGGATTGTTCTTAACAGTAGGTGTATCTTCTTGAAAACTTAGCCATCCAGCATCAAGCAAGGATTGTACCTTGCGTTTAAAAGATAGACATCTTTCAGTGGAATGACCGGCACCCCACCATGATAATCACACTTAACATTTGCATAATAGCCTTTAGGGTACGATGGCTGTAAGGGCTACAACGGTGGATAAAAGAAAGATTAAACCATATCATTGAAGTTTTCTACTTTTTGAAAATGAAAGAAAATAAGAAAAAAAATCCAAAATTTTAATTAAAAGAGATTTTTTATTATTAATATTTTGAGAAATTATTAAATAAATCTGGAAAAAATTAGGTGTTGACAGCTACCCCTCTTTACTTTAACTTTACTGAATATTTGAAAATTAAAATTTTTATATTATCTGAGTAAAAGTTAAGTAAAGATAGAAACACTAATTTATCCAGGTTTAAAAAGAGAAAGAAAATATAAGCATTGTGTCTCAAAAGTGGGGTCATCGCTAAGAGACTGGAGAGGGGAAAGTGAGGTCGTGACCTTAGACTGAGCCAAGAGGATCACAAATCGTCACATGCTGAAAGGTTGAAGTCTAAACCTTGGACCGAGCTGAGAAGGTTACGAAAACCTTGGACCAAAACACCAGTAGGTAGGGAATCTTTGTGAGGGACGACCCCCTCATCGAGCATGATAAAAGAAGACTTACAAATAGAAGAAGACCGAGAAGTAGAAGATAAGGACGAGGAAGACATGATTATCTTAGGACCGAAAGAACACAACACACTCAAGCTCCTAGAAGAGAGAAAGATGTCGGACCCTAAAGGAAGAAGGCGATGAGAAATGTAGAAAATGAACCTACAACCTTCATTTATAGAAGCTCCAAGGTCACAACCAACAACTCTCCACTTCTTAACCATCCGATTTCGTGGATCCTAAGAGGGGAGACACATTAGTCCCATCAAAGAAGGCCCAAGGCCCAAACTTAACCTAATCTTCGACATTCTCTAATATATACCGCTTTCTTTTATCCTTCATCAATATATGACTCTAAAATCTAACGAAGTTCATTACTTGAGGTATTATAATGTCTAGCTATAACTAATTTGACTTATTATTTCCTTTTTTTCAACTCAAAATCTAGACGTTAACAAACTTACAAATTGACCATGAGACTCAAGAGAGGAAAGGTTATTTTTGTTCATACCAGAACAAAATTATTCTTTAAGGAATATGTAATTATAAAAATGTTTAAAAGGGAGAAAAGGAGTTCGTTAGATAAATTAAATGAATAATAACAGGAGAAAAGGGTAATTTTATTTGGATGAATATTTTTATTAGAAATATAATATAAATAAAGTGTAGTCTTGAAATTTACAACATCAAAGCAAAATAATAAATAAGACCTTAATATATAAAAAATTTATATATAAGTATTTATTTCATAATTGTGCATTTTATTATGTATAAAATATTTTGTCTATCATAAATATACACAAATACAAAAAATATTATGTATCAAAATGTATAATTATTTTGAGAAAATTAGAAACTGAATATGTTTTGAAAAATTTAAAAAGATAAAGTTGAAAAATTATTGTCAAAAGAATTTATTTTTATTTGCATTAAAGTGCACAAAATATGATCATGGTCCTCTTCAATTATAGGTTTAAAATTATAGCTTTTCCTCTTTCACGACAACTCCTCATATAAATAAGAGTGGAGATTGAATTAAACTATTATGTAACATTGAAATAAACTTTAAAATTTGTTTAATAGAACTAAATTATATAATTATATATATGATCGAAACGGAGTGCATTAAACTATCCTATATTACTATTATATTATTTCAACTAATCTCAAGTGTAACAGATATAATATTTTAAAACACATTTTTCAATCTCATAATATATATTTCTGTTTTTTTTAAACAATTTTATTTAAGATTAATTTAAAATTTTAGAACTAAATTAAAATGATAATTCAATTTACTTGAGTTTAAAAGTAATTTAGTGATCCTAATAGATACATATAGTACATTGACAATAATGGAACGAAAACAAGAACACAAATAGTGAAGGTGAACGAAAATTAATAGTGATACAAGTCATGCCATTCAACTACATACCCAAAACAAGCACACCAAAATCCTCATTCCCATGAACATATATTTACACATTAACGTACAAAATTAATTACACAGTAATACTATATTTGTAATTTCTATTATTCTGGTTTCCATGCTGAATATTTGGAGATGTATTTTCATGAGTAGTAATCATATAGGAATTTGAAGTGAGAGGTTTTGTCAAGGTGCCACAAGTCTTTCCCTGCAAAGGTCTATTACAATGTAAAGAGCTTGGACTCTCTGCTATACTTATGGGTCTTCTTCCCTGATCGGTTGAATCAGAAGGTGTCAATCGATCCTGCAAGAATTCAGCAATCAAATTTATATCCATTTTTCACTGTTAGGGAAATTAGTAACCAATTCCAGATGATGCAATACATAAATATGACAACATTAAAAAAAAAAAAAAAACTAAGTTATTTAGCTCAATTTTAAATAAAAATTATAATTGAAATTATGATAATAAATTTATCTATTTGAAGATACCTTTTTCGTCCTCTCCTCGATGCTTCTCTATCATTGTAAAAATCAGGTGCTGACCTTGCTTTGAGGCAAAAGGTCTGACGAAGTTTCCTGATATTTATCTCTGTTTTTTCCTGCATGTAAGTGGTTTCAGTGTTACTGATTAAGCTGAAGGAACAATGTGAGATAGCCTTCACGATGCCAACAATTAACATATCAACCCACCTTGAATTTTGTATGCAGCCGCATTTTCTGCAGTTCACTAGCACTAAACTTTTTTTCAAGTTTCTGAATTGATGAAGAACATCAAACAAAGAAAGACGAATGCTTAATAAATGTACTAAGGCACAATCAATGAATTATAAGATAACATAAGTTCTACCTTCTTTCTACTTGAAGCTCTTTCTTCGGTTCTCAATGGGGATGACTTTTTACTTCTACGTCCATTTAAAGCACTGGAAATGTTAGTCTAGAATTAATAACCATAATTAAGAATCCTCTCCAAGGTAGATGTGAATGATTGTAAAGATACTAGAAACATCATCATTTAGTTATTAGTACAGGTTTCCCAAAAATGAGAAATGTTTTTGAAATTGATTCATATACCTATATATGTATGCATGTATATGATTCGTGCTCTCCACAAAGCCAGAAAGCATGTTTCAACTCACTCTCGTTGTAAAAAAATCAATGCCTCGAGATAAATTGGTCTGTTATTCTTGAGGAAAAACTAAGTGTTTTCGACATATGACTATACAAAATTTAAATGGACTTGATGAACTTGAAAAATAAATGCACGTAAAACTTTTGTCATCACCTTTCAGCTTCAGTTAAAGGGGTAAATGAAGAATGTTTTTGCAACTCATTCTTAGAAACCTGCAATTAGAAAATGGCTCACCATTAATTAGCATCATTGACTTCAAAACTCGGAAGATCGTACAAAATGGAAGCCAAAAGCCAAAGGTTTTGTAGGGGTTTATATAATTAAATATGCATTGAGTATGAATACCTTAGTTGTGGTTCTTAGGAGAGTCGAACCATCCTTTGAAGAAGCAACTCCAACTCTAGTACTTTCAGATTTCCTCACCAACGATACTGTCAATCTATTGATTTCTCTAATGAGTGTGAAATTGAGCGACATGTAAGGTGACTTAGCAGTTGATTTTTCTTTATTTGCAGACTTATTGCTCAATGGAGTAGCAATATCATCTTTATTAGAAAGACTAGGAGTTGAGCATTTTACTGGTGTAGAGTTGTTGAACTTAGATGATCCAACAATTTTTAACAACTTGAATGAAGAAACTGGCCGTTTCTTCTTGCCCATTGATTGCAAAAATTCCTTACCAAAGTTGGTACCCTGCAGCAACAACTAATCCTGTTCAATTTCTACGTAATTAAAATATCAAGAAAAGGAAAATAAACTCCTGAAAATGAATAAAAAGAAACTTTGCCCAAGTTTCATTGTGTCCATGGAAGAAATTATTACATATTACCTATACAGATTAAAATTTATAAAAATATATATCATGAAGATATTGGGTGAACCATATGGTTCATGTAATAATTTCATATCTAACTTGGAAGTGTTTGTGTTCTACTAACCTCTTCTTCACTTAGCTCCTTAAAGTTGTCAGATTGGTGATCTGGTAGAACTTTTTTGACCTTGTTACTTTGAGGTAAATTAGTTTCTGTATTTGAATTTAACTTAAAGGTGACAGTACCATCTGAATAAGTCTTGAAAACATGAACATTTTCTTCACGGAAAACTACTTTAGACACTGGACTTGCCATGTGTGATTTATGGGTCTGTGAGGAACTGGTTGCTTGTTCAAGCAAAGCAGCTGCCTTTTGAGCAGCAAGTTTCTTGTAGTGAGCTTCAAAGAAAGCTTTCTTCTGTGCAACTGAACCAGGCTGTGTAAACCTCTCTGCCTCTTCAACATAGCGGTTTTGTGAGAAAGTAGACCATTTCTCCCATGCCAGAGACTCTGACGTGAACCTCCCAAATGAGATTGATTGCCCAAGTGCTTGATTTGAGTTTCTCTGAAATGCACACGTTTTTCAAGGTGAGCCTCCATAGCATCTCGAGTTACAACTATAAAATTGTTGTATCAACTATATTTTTCCGTAATTTTTCGAAGCATGGAAAATCAGAACAAAACGAGGACTGTGTCTACTGTTAAAAAGCTTATTAGAAAGTCTAATTATGCTTAGCTACACCCTCTAATGGTTTTGTGACTGGAAATCCAACTCACTAAATGATTAGCATTAATAAGTGAATTTCCAAACTCATGGATATATATAAATATGGCAAGATGTTAAGGGAACCATTAGTATCAGAATTGGGAGCAACCCAACTGGTTAAAACAAAATCGAACAGCTGAAAAATCTGGTCTTGTTCTTATATTTCCATTTCTCAAAAACCAGGAAATATGTAGGAACACAGGAGAAAATATCTGGTGGCAGTTCGCAGAATTCAAGGATACAATAGTAGAAAATCTTAGGAACAGAAGTGACTGCTCAATGAACTGACCTCGCTGGCTTCTTTGGGAAAGCCAGAGGCATAACAGAATGGTTGTTGCGTGAGACAAGCTGACGAGTGTCCCATGTTTCTCTGCTACATTCAGGACTCAAAGGATCCAAATTTTGCAATAATTATTATAATATGATCCTTAAAAGCATTGTTATATGTTGTATGTGGCCGTTTTCAATAATTTCAAACCGGTTCAAATTTGAATTTTCAAAAAAAAGTTGAGGAAGTCCATGATATGGGCAAAAGTAGACACTTTTATAGTCTTTCAACATATTCAAAAGGAGCATCATAGTTCAATGTATTATAGTTACAAAAGTGGGGCTCTCTAATCATGTTGGGAGAAGGTCCTCAATCTTTTTCTCGTTGGTTTGGCCCACTTTCTGAAAAGACCAACTATATCCGCATCCGTTGGTGGTTAGTTTGAACTTGGAGAATCTTTATTTACGTTAAGCTTTATCAAGGAATTAAGTGTTTTCCTCCTGATAACGAGGACCATCTAGGAACAAGAATGTAAACAACAGTGACAAATTTACATTGTGTCAAATATTTTGAGAGACTTCCAATGATAATTTGCAGTTTTTTAATTATTATTTTTGTAAAACATAATGACAAATTAAATGAGAATTTTGCAGTTTTTTAATTATTATTTTTGTAAAACATAATGACAAATTAAATGAGAATTTTAAATTAGAGAAAAATGATACATTATTATTATTATTATTATTATTATTATTATTATTATTATTATTATTATTATTATTATTATTATATTTATTATATTTACAGTGATTCACTCCTACTTTTAAAACATTGATTCTATACTTCTTTGAATTAGGATTTATGATTTACATTTAATGTTAAAGTTTATATCCATACGAAGGTATGTTTTATTATAACTTGTGGTTAAGTTTGGTATCTTATTACTTTTTAGGATGAGTTTGGTAACCTGGAAAGTGAAAGATGGAGGGAATAGTCTATACTTGCCTACATTAAATATATACATTAAATATAAACTAGAAAGTTGAGTAATTTATAAAAAAAATCACAAAATTTAATGTCTATAGTTTTGAATTGAATGTGGTATTATTTGCTTATGTGTGTCCGGATTAGGTTGATTGAAGGTGGATCTAATGAAAAAAATACTAAAATTTACATATTGTATATATAAAAGAAATGTTGAAATATTTAAAAAAATACTATTTTTAAAAGAAATGTTCAACATAACATAATCACTTATTTAAAAAAATACTATTTTCTATCTGAATATTGTAATAATTATACCAAACTCAAATTATTATACATTTATTTTCCTCCTTTTTTTCTCAATCTTTTTTCTCTCATTAATAATAAAGATAAATAAAAATAATATGACTAATGATAAATAGAAATAACAATAATATAAAAAGAAAATAATATCGATAAAAAATAACTATAATTTTTAAAAGTTAAATAATAAAAAGATAACTTTTATCTTGTTTTTCTTATATTTATCTCCATCAAATAATCTTTATTTCTATTTTATTTATTACTTATTTATTTTCAATCAAATAGCTTTTAGTTTACTCTTTTTCTCATATTCATTAAATAATTGTATTGCTTTTCATATTTCTCAATTCGATCAAGTTGTCACTTTCATATAATTTAAATGTTAGAGAAAAAGTTAGTTATTGGTGAAAAAGATATTAGTCATTAGAAACGGAATTAATTACTTCCTTTTAACTTTTTGTAAGTTAAAAAGTACATAGTATAAAATATGAATTATACATTTTCTATAAAATAAATAAATTCAACAATAAATTATCTAAGACCCAAGTGTTACGTGTAATGACGATACAACAGCATGCAGTTCTACTACATGTTTGATAAAACATTTATGATTATATTGATATGTTTCTAAGGTCAAACGTTACAAGCATACACTCCAAAAAAAAAAAAAAAAAAAAAATAAATATTTTAGCATTAAATTCGCTCGCTTTTTCCTTTCATCTGTTTTTATAAAACATCGATGAAGAGTTGTA
>Ga0099824_1007519_pt1 | contig 14406 bp, 6 predicted proteins | sample SiratrowhiteBW_FD_76837 | JGI IMG/M metagenome (GOLD analysis project Ga0099824, IMG submission 76837) | Root nodule microbial communities of legume samples collected from California, USA - Siratro white BW | ecosystem: Host-associated > Plants > Roots > Nodule | place: USA: California...
AAATAAAAAAAAAAAATTAAGTTTTTTTTAAAAAATTTTAAAAAAAAGAAAAACCAAAAAAATGCTCAAACAAAAAATTAAAAAAAAAAAAAAAAAAAAACTAACACTTGTTATATTTATATTGTGTACAATGATATCAGCATAATATTGATCCTATTTAATAACGATTGTACACCAGAGTACTTATTTAAATAATTGTGGTAGAAATTGTATTTCCTTTCTTACTCCACATAAAAAATTTTAAACCCTAAATCTCTTGCTCCAAATTTGTTTGCTTTATCAATGTTCCTTATCAACATTATTAAAACTAATTTTAAATTTCAGTTCAAAATTAAGAAGTTACAAAAATATATATAATAAATAATAATATAGTATAATATAATCAATTAAACAACTTCTTAAAAGAAAACAGTTTATGAAAAAGAAGTTAGATTTGTATAATAAACTTTGGAACGTAGCTTCTTTATGTGGAGCTGAAGCTCAAACACTTTCTTAAAAAATATAATAAATAAAAACTTTTATAAATAATTTATTAAATTTATATATAACATATTCAATATATATATATATATATATATATATATATATAATATCTTTATTACTGTCATTTGTATAATTTTTGTTAATAATGAATTTGGTCTTGTTGGTTAAATGATTTTTACAGATTGATTAATTTAGATTCATGAGAAGTATTATAAAGCACCTTCTTTATTCTTCATTTTCCAACTCTTTCTCTTTTTCTCTCTACTTCCTTTCTAAATTATTTCTTCTAATCTTTATCTCTTTTAGTTAGCATGTAATAAATGAAAACTTATGGAATAATTATAACTAATCACATTTTTCAAATAAAGTAAGTTTCTATTTATTTTGAAAATTTCTTATTTTTCTTTATTTTAGTCTATATTTGTGATTAATACGAGTGAGATTAGTGGAGAAAAAAATGATATCTCAACTTAGTTAGTTAATATTATACTATAAGTTTATTATATTTGGATATTTTGTTATATTTTTAGATTTTGAATAGTTTCATTATTTGAATTAAAATTTAATTTAAATAAAGAAATGGATTGTAAGTAAATGAAGTTATTTATGTTTTTGATAAAATCTTAAGATAAATGGTTTATATTATATGAATATATTTCGTCATAAGATTTTGATTTCTATGTAGTGATTATGTTTTGTCTAAAAATTATTTGAATGTCAGAAAATGAGTGTTGTTTGAGTTTTGATTAATAGATGATTGTTTTAGGATGTTTTAAATCATATACTTTTGTTAAGAAATTGATTTAATTACTAGATTATGCATATTAAGTATAAAGTTTCTTAAATTGAGTTTTGAATATGATTTATATAAATAAGGGTAATTCTTATACTTAGTTCATGAGTCTAATGTGAATGTGTGTGTATTGTGTTTGAATGATCAATATTGGACTAAGATGGGTAAATGATGTTTAAACATATTATAGATTGTATTGATTATTTTGATTTTGCTGCATGAGATTATTATTTTTTTGATCTTATTTATGTTAGTCTTTAGTAAAACTCACTTAATATTGTATTTATTGAATATTATTTGATATATAGATTCATATATAGTTTACATGGTTTTGTATCTAATTGAAAAATAATTATATGTTATCTGTGCAATTGAAAAATAATTATGTGTTATGCAATAATCTACTATGAATGTATTTTGTATACAAACATATATAAGTATAGCAAGAACTAACACATAGAAAAATGAAATTTTATTTTGACTTATTTTTTATAAATATTTGTATTTATATACATATTTTATGTAAGTTTAAGTTGTCTATTGAAATATATTATGTTATGTGTTGTATAATCTTTTGTCGAGTCACTGAATAGTTTTTTTTGGATGTTACAAGTATATAAGTATATGCAAACAGAAAAGTATATAAGTATATGCAAACAGAACGAAATTTATTTGTGTAAGAAAATATACTTATTTAAAAAGCAATAAATTAAAAAACATATAAAAACGTTCACTTGAATTTGACGATTTAACTTGAAACATTCTAGGAAATTTATGGACATTGATATTTTATCTTATAAATAACTTGAGTCATTTTTTTATGCAACACATAATCGTTGTAAAGAGTTTTAATGAGATAATCAAATATAACAAAATGGAATATATTTATTAAAATTTAATAGAATTTAAATATTTTTTAGATTATTATTTTTAAATAAATACATGCTAGTTAATGATGCAGAGTTACATAAGCAAAATATATTTGAAGAGGACATGTTACATTTTGGAAAACTGAAAACCAGCACTTTATATCCGAAAATTTAATGTAGAGTTTATAATAGAGATAGAAACATTTGAAAAAATTGGAAACTAGTCCTTCACCTCTCAAAATTTAATGAGATAATCAGCCAAATTCCTACCATTTCTCAAAAAGGAAACACATATTTAAAATTTGTATTTTTTTTAGATATTTAAAAAAATGTTAACTAATGATATCTAGCCGGCTATATTAGCAAAATGAATTTCAAAATGGTATGTGATGTTTTGATAAGTGAAAAGAACGGATTCCAATTTTTTTTTATTATATATATTTATTGTGATAGGGACATGATAGAGTATATCATATAACTATTTTATCTAGACCAAGATTTTTTTTTGTACTTTTTAATTTATACACAGGAACATTAAATAACAAAGAAAAAATAAAGAGAATAATTATTCGAATTTATTTTCTTTAGAATATATTATGTAGCCTCAATAAAATCTTGGTTCATTCTCCTAACATATACTTTCTACTTTATATATAATTATTATTTAAGTTTCTTTCACCCAAACTAAAGAAAATATTTATGTATTTTATTTTTATAGAATTTTAAGTAAGTTACCTATTACATTCCTTCCCATTTTATCTCTCTAAAACAAGGATTTAATTAAAAAAACATGTTATATTAAAATTTAAAAAGACAGATAAAAATATACAAAATTGTATTAAAAAACCGACTACTATATAGAAATATAAAAAAAATATTAAATAAGAAACATTAATAAATTATTTTACTATTTTCCATAATTAAATTAGAAAATATTATTTAATAATAAAGTCAAAGTGTTTCATGTAAATAATAAATAAACATTTAATGCTTAAAACAAAAGTAATTAATGTTACTAAATAAGCATTTAATGTAAACTTTGAAAAGTTTAAAATGATGTAAGTCTCATTTGACCCATTTCTAATTCTTTTTTATACACTTATTTTTTACTAAAATACAATTAATTCATGAAACATTAATAAAGTATTTTACTATTTTTCTATATTTAAATGAGAAAATATTATTTCATAATAAAGTAAAAATGTTTAATGTAATTAATAAATAAATATTTAATGCTTAAAATAAAGTATTTATTGTTATTAAATGAATATCTAATGTAAACTTTTAAAAGTTTAAAATGATGTCGCTCCATAAACTATAGCTAATTGTCATCATTCAATTGTGATTTACTCTATTTAATTTTTTAAAAATATAATTATTTACGAGACAGCTATTAATTATGTTCTGAAACATTTATAAATTTTATTTACGGATAGTTAGTGAGAAAAAATTCAAAAAATAAGTCACTTATTTTATATGAAACAAAGATAATTAAAAAAATATTTATTTTTAAATATAATTTTTAAACTGGTTTCATTTTATTTATTGAAACTTTTAATTAACTTTTTAAACACGGACCCACTTCAACTATTTTGTATTCCATTTAATAATCCATATCTTTGGTGAATAACTTTAAATCTTTTGTGATACAAAATTAATGATAAAAATATTTTAGAAAGAGATAAATAAATTTTAGTGTATTTAAGTAATATTTTAATGTAATATATATGTTTTAATTTTTTTTAAATGAAAACAGAGGATGGGGGAGTAATTTAAGAAAAAGAAAACTATAATTAAGAATGTGATTAAGAAGGAGGAGAGACAGGGAGCAAGATTTGGTTTTTGGATTTGAGCGTGGCAGTTTCTGTAATTTTGATGAAAAAGAGGGTCAACAGTGATGACTGAGTTGTGTCTGAATTGTAGAAATGAAGTGTTGTCCTAAACGTGCCATCTATATAACAAACACAACACAACCATCTCTCTCTACATTTTTTCTGTGTGTTGTGATCCGCCGTCGAATCCTCCGTTTTCTCAAACAGGTTTTCATCTCTCTATGGATCGTCATTTCTCTTAGATCTCGATTTTCTCTATTCAATTATTTTCTCTATTTGCTGGATTGCATTTGTTCTTGTGCGTTTTCGGATCTCAATTTTGATTGCTTCAAATGCATTTGTCTGTTGTGATTTTCGTGTATCTGTTAATGCATGCTGATTTTATACTGCTGGATCTGTGAATGTGTGATGGATAGAAAGGAAAAGTTTGAGTTTATGAATTTGAATCTTTGTGTGTGGATATGACAGATCATAAATGGCGTCAACAGCGACTGGAGCGACGGGATGGTACCGGGGAAAGGTCAAGGCGGTTCCGTCTGGGGATTGCGTGGTCATCATGGCCATGCCCACCGGCAAGCCTGGTCCCTTGCCTGAAAAGACCATCACGTTGTCATCTCTAATGGCTCCAAGACTGGTAATTTTACTAGATTCATGGATATCTTGTTCCAATTGTGAATTGCAATTTGTTTTTTTCCAAATCTTTTTGTGTCAATGTTGAGGTTATTTTGTTTTTTGTGGTCTAATGTCGAAATTGAAAATGTTTTTTTTTTCTTCTGGGCTACTGCTGAGGTGTTTACAGCCGTCTGATTAAAGATATTTGTTTTTAAAAATTGCTAGGCGCGTAGAGGTGGTGTGGATGAGCCGTTTGCTTGGGAAAGTAGAGAGTTTCTGCGGAACCTCTGCATAGGGAAGGTAGGTTAAATGATAGTCTGCCTTTTTTTTTTTTCCAAGATAAAGCATTTTAAGTCTCTGAGATGTTATATGATTGGAACAGGAAGTGGCCTTCAGAGTTGATTACACTGTGCCAGCGATAAGCCGTGACTTTGGCACAGTTTTCATAGGGGATAAGAATGTTGCTGTGCTGGTTGTTTCTGCAGGATGGGCAAAGGTCGAGCGCTGTGTTATTTTGTCCGGATGTACCATGTTTTAATTATTTTTGCATTGCTGAATTGATTATCGGGGTTTTGTTCGTGCAGGTAAGAGAGCAGGGGCAACAGAAGGGAGAGGCAAGTCCTTACCTAGCTGAATTGTTACGATTGGAAGAACAAGCTAAGCAAGAAGGCTTTGGTCGTTGGAGTAAGGTTTGTGTCTGAGTTTTTAGTGCACTTAAATAGCATAACGGCCAATTTTAAAAATTCTGTCGTTAGCAAACAAGGTATCTGCTATTTGCGGCCCGTGAGTTGCATCTCAAATGTTACATGCAAACCCTTTTGCTTACTCTCATCAGCAATCAAGGCGTCCCTTACTGTGTAATAAACAAGGCACGCATTACCTGTTTTGGCTTTTTGGCATCTTCAAAAACTTGAAACCAGTGTGGATTCCGTTTGGCATCTTTGCTGATGTAAAGTGTTTCATTGCCTGCAGATATTCTGAGTATTTTTTGTCACCTTACAAAATAAGTTTTAGTTATGAATGAGGTTATGTTTATCTCATTGTCGTCCAATATTTTATGTAAATAAGTTCATATAGTTCCATTCAAAATCATTAAACAAGATAATGCTGTAAAGTGCTCGGAAAATGGAAAAGTATAATTACTTTCCCATTCTGACGTTGTGGACATCTTATATAAATCTATCGTGAGTGAAACATATATGATTTTGTGGCTGATTGCAGGTTCCTGGCGCTGCCGAGGCATCCATCAGAAATCTACCACCATCAGCACTTGGTGACTCTGGCAACTTAGATGCTATGGGTTTGTTAGCTGCTAACAAGGGCAGGCCCATGGAAGGAATTGTTGAGCAGGTTCGCGATGGAAGTACCCTGCGTGTCTATTTGCTACCAGATTTTCAGTTTGTCCAAGTTTTTGTTGCTGGAATTCAGGTATGTATATATCATAATTTTTTCTCCTACCCTTTTCTAAGCATACAAATAATTGGTTTTCCTTTAAATTAGGCCCCACAAATGGGAAGGAGAGCTGTCTCTGAAAGTGTTGTTGAACCAGAGGTGCAAGCTGATGAGACTAATGGAGACGTTCCTGGGGAACCTCGAGCCCCACTCACATCTGCCCAAAGACTTGCAGCCTCAGCAGCATCTGCTGAAACTTCTGCTGATCCTTTTGCACCTGAAGCTAAATTCTTCACCGAGACGAGAGTATTGAATCGAGATGTGAGTAATCTGCTTCTGTAATTTATATTGTTTGTTTCACTTTTGCATGTTTTGTAAATTCCAAGTGGGCATGTAGGTTCGAATTGTTCTGGAAGGTGTTGATAAGTTCAGCAATTTGATTGGATCAGTCTATTATCCTGATGGTGATTCAGCAAAAGATTTGGCATTGGAGCTTGTGGAAAATGTAAGTTCTTAACCTGTGCAATGATAGTGGTTTAGCTTGTTTAATTTTATTGTTGGACTTCTAATATTTCCTGCCATAATTTTCCACTTCTGCATGATTTCATTCGCTTATGTGAGTTAGCAACAAACTTGTAGCTGCTTGAATACTTAATTTGTGGAGGTGTCCGTTATTAGGATCTATCTGTGATTGATAACAACTAAGAATTTTACATGGAAACATTGTGCTTGCTATGCATGCAGACTTTTGGGTTCATGCTAGCGAGTGACCCATTGGAAGAAAGCATCATGGCTATTTACTTGGGTAGAATATTGTCTCCAAATATTGACTAATTTGTTCTTGTACAAGAAACTACGATTTAGAAGGGTATATGTGTTTTAGTAGTTGTCAATTTTAGCTATTTTATGCTTGTTTATTTTAGTTTTAAAGCTGTAAGTCAATAGCACTTGTACAATCTCTATTTGCTGATATTTTAGTTGGAATTGTTTCCTAGCCAGTAGCTTTGATAATGGTGTTAAAGTGATATGCATTATATCTTTTTGGAGGGAGATTTGAATGATTCTTATTATCTCTTCATCTGATTTGATATCGCTTAACAGTATTCTGAAAATCTCTTGTCATTTCAATTTCTCAATCATACAGGGTTTTGCCAAATATGTTGAATGGAGTGCCAATATGATGGAAGAAGAAGCAAAGAGGAAGCTGAAGACTTCAGAGCTTCAGGCAAAGAAAAACAGGTTAAGAATGTGGACAAATTATGTACCACCAGCAACAAATTCAAAAGCGATACATGACCAGAATTTTACAGGAAAGGTAGTATTTCTATAATCATTGGTTTAACCCAAATTAAAAGGGATCTTATGGTGTCCCTTAGAATTTGGTTTTTAGCCTAGCCCAATGATATGTGATCCATATAATTAATTGACTGAGGACAAGACTATTGTTGTTGTCATTGTTGTATTAATTTATCTCAACATTCAATCTTCATTCATTTAAGTATTTAAATTTGAAATTTTCTTTTTCTAGGTGGTTGAGGTTGTTAGTGGAGATTGTATCATTGTTGCCGATGATTCAATTCCGTATGGCAGTCCACTAGCAGAGCGGCGAGTCAACCTTTCAAGTATTAGGTGCCCAAAAATGGGCAATCCTCGTAGGGATGAAAAACCAGCTCCGTATGCTCGTGAGGCAAAGGAGTTCTTGAGAACACGCCTCATTGGTCGTCAAGTATGAAAATATAATATATTATGAACTGGTCTATATCTTTGGTGACTACACTTACAATTAATCAATTTCCCTGATTTTCAGGTAAGTGTTCAAATGGAGTATTCTAGGAAGGTTGGTCCAGCTGATGGATCTTCTGTTCCGTCAGGAGCTGCTGAAGGCAGAGCAATGGATTTTGGATCAGTATTCCTACTCAACACTGCTAAGGCCGATGGAGATGATGTCCCTTCATCTGCTTCACCTGCTGGAAGTCAGCCAAATGGGGTGAATATTGCTGAGTTGGTTGTTGGCCGTGGTTTTGGAACTGTCATAAGACATCGTGACTTTGAAGAGAGATCAAATTATTATGATGCTCTTCTTACTGCTGAAGCACGTGCTATTTCTGGAAAGAAAGGGATCCATTCTGCCAAGGATTCTCCAGTCATGCATATAACTGACTTGACCACAGTGAGAAAAATTATAATTGCACTAAATTTAACTTTTAATCTGAAGTATTCTTAAACTTTACCCACATTTTGATTCATTTTAGGCATCAGCGAAGAAAGCCAAAGATTTCTTGCCTTTCCTTCACCGCAGTAGAAAAATTCCTGCTGTTGTGGAATATGTCCTCAGTGGTCATCGTTTTAAATTGTTAATTCCAAAAGAAACTTGCAGCATTGCATTTGCATTTTCTGGTGTCAGATGTCCTGGTCGCAATGAGCCATATTCTGATGAAGCCATCTCTCTCATGAGGCGGAAAATAATGCAGAGAGATGTTGAGGTAATTAGATCTTTTACAAACCTAAAATTTCTCCATTTAGTATTTTTGTAAATTAGATGTAATTGTCATAATTTTCAGATTGAGGTTGAGACCGTTGATAGAACTGGCACTTTCTTGGGTTCCTTGTGGGAGTCAAGGACAAATATGGCGATTACACTGCTTGAAGCTGGTTTTGCAAAGCTTCAAACTTCCTTTGGCAGTGACAGGATTCCTGATTTTCATCTTCTGGAGCGAGCTGAACAATCTGCCAGGAGCCAGAAGCTGAAAGTAAGGAGCTCCCATGGTCGGCATTATCTCTGTAATTTTCCTTTTTACTGTTCTAAAGTGATTTGTAATGCAGATTTGGGAGAATTATGTTGAAGGGGAGGAAGTATCTAATGGTGCACCTGTTGAGAACAAACAGCAAGAAGTGCTCAAGGTTTGTAGTATACTCTTGTGTAATAAACGGCCTTTCTTTTTGTATTGAAAAATGCTGAATGATTTGCTCCATTTTATCTGTTCTTAGGTGACGGTAACAGAAGTCTTAGGTGGGGGTAAATTCTATGTCCATCCTGTTGGGGATCAAAAGATAGCATCCATTCAGCAACAGCTTTCTTTTCTGAACCTTCAAGAAGCTCCTCTAATTGGAGCTTTCAATCCTAAGAAGGGTGACACAGTCCTTTGTCTTTTTGGTGCTGATAAATCTTGGTATCGGGCAATGGTAAGTTCTTAAATTTAGTGCTGCACTTTATCTAGGAAAATTTGTCATTCTATGATGAAAACACTTATGAGAAATATCTCATTTTCTAAGTCATGGAAACCGCTTTCTTACATTCATCAATATTTCATCTCATTTTAAACCCTTAGTATTGCTGTTGAGTGGTTTCATCACATTAAGCAATATTTCATCTTGAACAACAATCCTTTAGACAAATTCCTTTTACTGGCCGGATCTGAGGTGACTTTATTTAGTCAGATATTTCTTAATGGTCAGCAGTTTGTGCACATGGTATTTGTCATCACGTTTTACAATTTTCTGTATTATGGATAGAGTTGATGAGATGCAAAATAGTTAGAGCACTACTTGTATCACGTAGTGTGTTCACTCAAACTTACTCTGTGAAATGTTATGGAATTGTGTAGATAGTCAATGGACCTAGAGGACCTGTTCAATCTCCAAATGACATGTTTGAAGTATTTTATATTGATTATGGAAATCAAGAAGAAGTACCTTACTCTCAGCTACGGCCTCTTGATCCATCTGTGTCTGCTGCCCCTGGCCTTGCACAATTGTGCAGCCTTGCATATGTCAAGGTTCCAAACTTAGAAGAGGATTTTGGCCAAGAAGCAGCTGAATATTTGAGCGAGCTCACTTTAAACAGTGGGAAAGAGTTCCGGGCTAAGGTCGAGGAGAGAGATACATCGGGAGGAAAAGCCAAAGGTCAGGGTACTGGTACCGTGCTTGCTGTAACTCTAGTTGCTGTGGATTCTGAGATCAGTGTTAATGCTGCAATGCTACAGGTTTTAATTGCTGCTCACTACTTCTTTGCTTGAATTGTTTTGAAATGCATATACTTTGATATGTGCATTCAGTGATACCTAATAAACAAACGTCTCTGAAAATTTTCAGGAAGGACTTGGTAGGCTAGAAAAGAGAAACAGGTGGGACAGAAAAGAAAAACAGCAGGCCTTGGACAATCTGGAGATATTCCAGGGAGAAGCTCGTACCAGTCGGCGTGGAATGTGGCAGTATGGAGATATCCAGTCGGATGATGAGGACACTGCTCCTCCTGCTAGAAAGGCCGGTGGCCGGAAGTGAGTGTGTACTGTAAGAGGGAAGGTAAGTTATAGAGATATAGACACCTTCAGAGAAAATGAGCAAGTTATAGACATGAACATTTTATTTCAAGCTAGAGGAGAAGAATGCCATGTGTAATCCTTAGTAAGTTTTGTTTTGTTTTTCTTGTTTTAAATTTTGTCGGTAGGCTGAGAAGACAATTTTTTAAACAAATGTTATAATAAAAGATGCATATGGCCGTTGTTTCATATCGATGGGACAGCAGAAAGGTAGTTTTTATAGTTAATCGCGGTTCATATACTTTGTTGGCTTGTTGCCAGCAAGACCTAAAGGTCAATGTCGGAATAATTCTTATCACATAATCATTTTCATGTCTTGTTTCGACCTTAACAGTTTTTATAGGCAAACACTTCAATGATGTAGGAATCATGATTTTATGATAGTGTATAAAGGGATAACTATGTTTTTGGGTTTTCCTAAAATATTACGATTTTTTATTCAAATTTTTATAAAAAACCTTTATTTTTTTAGTTAACTTGCGATCTTTTTTAAACATGTTATTCATAAAGTTTCCTGTCATTTAAAATCCAAAAAAAGGTATTCTTTAATTGCCTGGGCTGATATTCTCGAAGTTGAAGCTTTAGCATTTATGGTTGGTATATTAGAAGGTTGATCAATAATATCAAGTTTAATGATAGCAAAAAAAGCTTCACGATTTTACCATATTAGATCATTCCGAATTTAAAAAGACACGCTCCAATAGCTAGTCTGGTAGAGAATATAGATAAGTATAATGTGCCAGCGCCAGCAGTTTAAACTCAAGGATATAAGAGATTGAAAAGAAATCACTTTATCCTTACTATTTATAATCCCCTCATCATTTTTTGCTACTTTTCTCAATGCCTCCACAAAATACGTTCTGCCATGTTGTATAGATTTCCTACATGGTGTGTTGGGCTCAAAACCAAAAACTGATTTTTTGTGAGTGTTTGTGAGTTGTCCTCATGCTTATAATTCATTCTATCATTTTGTTTCCTCTCTCCCAATCTAGTTAGCAATCGGTATTAGTGTTGATTAAAGAGACCTTATATCTTGAGCTTCTAAGAGGGCCGTAGCAAATAATAATATCTTTAAGCATGCAAAGGGGAAGATAATATCGGTTCAGGGTAATAATAGCAGTATTGTTGATTGTTCTAATGGAAAAATCTCCCGTATGTAGGGGATGAAGGCAACATAAGGGTTATCTGGGTGAACCAAATATTATATATATATCTCTGGCTTTTTACATACTTGTTAAACAACAACTGCTTTAAGTTCATTATTGAGATTGTTAGAAAATTTACTTTTGACACTACATTTTAAACAACAAACTATTTTTAGGAGCTTCTAATCGTCCATAAATCATCTGTTTGGCAATCCACAAACTATAGACTTGTGTCTATAATTATTTTTGTTGTTTGATGCACTAAAAATTTCATTGTTTTACATGTAAAATTCCTTTAAGTGGACGCCTACATAGTCTACACAGAAGGCTCAATCTTCTAAGTAGCTTAACAGCTTTTTCGGCAACCTTCTGCACAATAAGTTCTATGTTTGACTTGAGAATTCAATAAAAAAGGTTTCAAACCCTGCGAGTTAGAAATTTACAGAGGGTCATCATTTGCACCATATTAATGAGATAGTTTTGCGTCATATTGATTAATCACAATTAAAATTTCCTAGTTAGTTAAATATGATAGGATACAAATTAGAATAACATAAAAAATTATTACAAATAAAATGTTCAAAATGAGATGATACAAGATGTTAAAAAGTACGATCACATAATACATCCATATACAAAATAAAGCGAGTAAATGACATAATTATAACTCCGGGTGTTGATTATGCCTGATCCTTTGGAGTTAAAATGCATGGTTTGGGACGATGTTGAGCCTAAGAGCGACGCTTTATGCCAATTCATTTATTTCCTCTTTCTTGAGGTTAGCAACATCTCTAAACTTGACATATCATTATCAAGATCACAAATGTGAATGTTTCTATCTGTGGAAGACAAGGTCAGGTGCATTTGATTCGAATAAAGATTATTGTGGGTGTGCTAGAAGATGATTTCTGAACCATGAAACTGATAGAAGAATTGGTACTATGTTACACTTAAGGGAGGAGGAAATTATGAACACTTAAGCCTGTACATTTTTTTTATCCCATTGATGTTTCGTGTCCTTCAATTCATCTAACTGCATGAATGAGGGTGAGGAGTTAGCATATTAAGATCACCCATCGAGCATATGAAGTAAAGGAAGTCGGTTCAGAAGATACATGTAGGTTTCAGTTCTAGTTAACCAAAAATCATATCTATCTCTTAGGGTTGGATAGATAATGAATTATCTCCTATGCATCAACATGTAATGCATAATAAATATAATCAATTTGAATATAATTAGGTTTTGAATTACTTTCATGAACACATAAGAACCTACTTACCTATCAATAGTAATCCTCTGCCTAGTGTGCCAAAGGTACCAACACATACACTTTTACACCCAATTCTCCGACGTCTTCATTGTAGAGGTACCTCAAACAAAATATCTGGTTGGAGTGGAGGTTTTAAGATATCTTGCCACAACCTAAATCGTTACATCTCATGATTAAGTTCGTCTCATTCCATAATAACTATTAAATAAATTACTCTCATCAATGCAAAAGCATTGTAGTGCACTATACAACAACAGGTTACAAGTTAATTTGCAACGGAATTAATCAACAAAAGTTAACATTATTATGTAATTAAAAAAGTTAATGCAATGTATTATTGAGTTTTATGTTCCTCGGCTTCATTGAACTTACTGAAGTCAACTCTTCATTCAAGTTAGGGATTTTATGCATTTCGACATTCCTTTCTTCTTTAGGCCATAACTCACAGAAAAAGAAAAACCTGAAAAATGATCTTAAATTTTCAATACTGAGGATTGTATAATCAATACTTTGAGGAGTCGAAATTAAAAAATTTATCATTTTACCAAAAACAAACTTGTAAAGAAAAATCATCTTATCTATTATATATTTTCTAAAAATTCCACTACGGCTTCTGGCTAAAAAAAACCGAAATAGAAAATAATTGTAATGGTTTAGCATCCTCAAAATAGCTTAAAAAGTCTGCAGAGGTGACCAACACAACACAAAGTGAACAACCCAAGATACAAAAACATACAAAATACTACTTTTAAGTCTCCAAGAGTGACTGACACAACACACAAAAATGATCTACACTCCTAGGTGCCTAAAGCTCAACTAAGCTCAAAATTTAAGTGCGGTGGTGTTCTTCAATGGCCGCCCCTGTCAAGCGATTCAATCACATTTCAATTCTCTCTCCTTGTTGACCTCCGACGTGGAGGGGCAGATGATTCCTCCTTCTCTTTGTTTTCTTCATTCTCACTATTTCTTTGGTTAGAGGCACTTTCGGCGGGTTCTAAGTTTGTCTTCTCCACCCTTGTCTGCACAACAGAACACATGGTCCAAACAAAACACAGTGCAGAGATCAACATACAGTCAGTATCAAACAAATTAGGTAAAGGAACATAAAAGGATAAAAGTGAGCATTGTTTAACTACTTACGGGCTTCTTCTTCCCACCAAATAAGATCCTGAAGAAAATTGACACGAAGACAACCAAAATGGCCACAAGAATGCCAACAGTGAGATTGGGTTGCTCTTCACCTTTCTCGATGAGATCCTGCAGAAAAAAAGATAGATAGAATTCAAGTCATTTTCCAAGAAGACGCTATTCGGAAAGAAGACAAATATTTAAATGTTACTTACATGGATTTTAGGTTTATAGGCACTCAGGAAGGGAATGTCTGCGATCTTGTATAAGAGGTCAAACACCTTCTTCTGCGAGGACAATACGTAATATTTTGCATATAAGGACATAATAATGGAAAGTAAAATAAAAAGAAAGATGAAAGCTGAGAATAAACCTAAACACAAAATGACGTTACCTGGATTCCTGCAAGACCACTCGATCCAGCTTCAGCTTCCTCTTCCTTCTGTTTTTCTTTTTCAACTGAAAACTTGGGTTTCCATGTAGTCTCCCGATAGGACTCAGCAATTTTATCATCTTTAGCTATCAAGATGTTGTCAAACAAAATGCCATCTTGCATTGTCCA
>Ga0099824_1007521_pt1 | contig 14404 bp, 10 predicted proteins | sample SiratrowhiteBW_FD_76837 | JGI IMG/M metagenome (GOLD analysis project Ga0099824, IMG submission 76837) | Root nodule microbial communities of legume samples collected from California, USA - Siratro white BW | ecosystem: Host-associated > Plants > Roots > Nodule | place: USA: California...
GTGAAAAATTAAAAATGGTATTCTACATGGAAAAAAAAAAAAACTTAACACACCAAACTATTTTGAAATACTAAAAAAAAAAAACAAATAAAAAAAAAAAAAAAAAAAAAAAAAAAAAAATTAATGTTATCACTCTTAAAAGTTGTATATAAAACTAGTATTTTAACCAATTATTATATTTATAGTCCACAAAACCTTGACATCGATTTCAAATGCGGAGAGTAAAAGGATCAGCACTCAGCATTGTTATGTAAATTCATAAAGTTAAGTGTGTTTTCTCTAATAAAAGTGAAAAAGCTTGCCACAATGTATGTCTCAACAAATTCTTCCATTTCATTCCAGTAGCCGAGTATGATAATACGATTACAGTTTCACCGCTCATTAAATTAAACAAGATAGAGATTAATTGGAAGCGATTCTCAGAAGAAACCTTGCGAGGAGGGCTCATTGCAATCACTGATCTCCCATTCTTGTCATCAAAATTGGGTCTATACATCGACCCTAACTCTGCTTCATCAGCAACATCTTCCTGCATGAAGGAAAATTTCATGTCAAACAACATTTCTGAGAAGTGTTATACTCTAGCCTTTTTCTTGACTTTCTTAAGAGAGTGATGGACTTAAGGACAGAGGGATAACAAATACTCCCTTTAACTTACTTAAATTCTTAGCATAGTTTTATAGAAGAGAGGGATACCAAGTAGTAATTCACTTACCCAGCGGATCTCTTCCGGTTTGTACTCGTTTCTCCATTTCAGGCTTTGTTTCAACATTTTAGCTGCTTTCTTAACATTCGAATTGCATGACAGCAAATACCTTGAAATGGATGCATCAGAACAATACGCAGATTCCTTATCTGATAACTTCCCTATCAGCTCTCTCACCTCAGTGATCTGAAAGGAAGCAAATTATCAAGATCTACATCCTTTACTCAAGACATTGTGTCTTGATATTTTCACATGCAACAAGAGCAAAAGTATCTCTGTTAATATACAAACAACGCAAAATAGTATAACATACCTTGGCCTGCAGTTCTTGTGAAACTGCGCTTTCAGCATGACTGTTCGAAGCAGTTTTTTTCTGATCCTCACTCATCCTGTTCAGTATAGAGATGCTAAAAATTAGTAACGAAGAGTTGAACACCACAGTGATCAGTACCAAATTTATAGAAGTAACAGAGACTCACCTTCATCCAAACCCGTGAGAGCTAGACTTTGAGGGAAACAAGATCAATTCCAGGAATATCTTGTTTTGGTTTCTTCACTGGAGTATGATAACACTCCTTTTATAGGCACTTAGGTTGAGTAGTTTTGTATTACCACCGTTGGCCGGCCGTTGGTATTGTATTACCACCGTTGGCCTGGCCGTTGGTAGTTTTGTATTACCACCGTTGGCCGTTGGTCGTTATCGAACATTTAGTTACCTCAATTTTGACACCAAGTTCATTCCATTTGTTACTAATTACGTGCGCTTGTCTTCTGTTGTGTATGTATATATTTGTGTTCACTTATTAACTCTTAAAATGTATTATACTTTTAATATATAAATAAAAATATATATATATATATATATATATATATATATATATTAAATATCTTATATTTTTTTTAATCTTAACATCTCTAAAGTTTTACTTTCCCTAGAATTCAGTTTCCGTTCAAGATATGATAAATTTTTCTTTTATTTGTGCTGATAATCCCACTTGATATCATATGACCAAATTGTTTTATATAATTTCAACACCTTTTGAAAATAATATAAAATTAGATAATTTTTACGTGTGCACCTTGACTTGATATACTTTGTATAACATTTAGCGGAAAAACAGGTATAGTTTTACCCAGAATTAACATCTGAAGAAAATGAAGCATGGTTAAACCACATACATCATAACCAGAGTTGTCACGAAAAAGAAAAAACACGATATGGAGATGGTAGATATATAGAGTATGAGCTGTGTGTGAAGAAAGAGAGAAGGTACTAGTAAGCTGCTACAAGGATATCTCACTTCAACATGAAAAGAAAAAATAACAAAAATTTGGAAGATTCAACAGTGAGGACAATTTAGGAATGATGGTCTGAAAACGGGTTAATGGGGGTCTGTCAGACGCCACCGAATGAAAAAGACACTGCTTTTGGAATGTTCAGAGGCAGCAGTGATGACACTGGAAGCTCTGCCCCTCAATTTATCATTTTCCCTTTTTTCCCATCATAGCAGAGCAGTGAAGAAAGAGAAGGAAAATGACCTGAAAAGAGAGGGGAAAATGCATCAAACTGTGTCTGTATTATTGTATTTAATCCCTTCACCAGCTCAGTAGGATACATTCGAATGATCGAATGATTCGAATGAATGGTTCGAATGATGAACTTAACCTCTTTTGTCGTTTTTCATTTTCCGACCACCTTGGATGAGTATGAAATGTAGGAAATACTTAGGAGACAGAGAAAGGTGGATGAAGTTAATTGTGAGTTTCAGGTTGCCGTACAAAATGAATATCTAAAGTAGGATCTTGAAGAAGATGAATTATAAAGTTTGATATATGTAAAACAATATACTGGAGGAAGAGTGTGTGGTCAAGACTGTGTTTTAGTTTTTTTTTTTTTTTTTCGGTGGAATTTAAGTAAGAAAGAGAAAGTGTGACGTAGGTAGTTAGGAATTTTAGCAACAGAGCTCCGTAACTTTCTAGGTGATCTTTTTGTAAGAGGATTCAAATACTCATCTTTTATGCTCATTTAATTAAATTTTCTTTGTGCTTTTATTTAATTAAATTTTTTTATCTATAAAAAATTAACATCGACAAGAATGGAATACTGCTGATAATTACATGAGTTACATAGTATTAAACTAATTTTAATTTTTTATTTTAACAAAATTAGGATTTTAATAATAAAACTTTGAACATCAAACAATTTCTCATATATAAATTTACGTTATATCCTTTTTTGTTAGAATATTGTTACTTTATATCTGTCGTTTTCAAGCTGTCGTTTTCATACTGTCCTTCAATAATTCTACTTCTGCAATTTAACAGCCATAACTTCTTCATTAAAGTTAGAGCAGAGATGGGAAAGTCAAGTTGAACACAAACTCCATTAATTGTCCATCAACCAGATAATTTGGTGGTAGTTATATATACTTAGTCGTAATATTAATGATTGAGTTTATAAGATATAAATTTATTAATTCAATTGTTGAAGTTTACTATATTATCTTAATGCTCTTCTCTATTAGATTCCATATAATTTAAATTTTTATAGTTATTTTATTTCATAATAAAAATTTACATACTTTGGAATATTAGTTAAAATTAAGTAAAATGATAAACTTTTGAATAATTTTAAAATTACACGAAACTTTATATACATAATCTAATTAATAAAAATAAATAAAATTTAACGGTTGAATGAATTAATTTATAATTTTACTAAATTTTACAAATGATGTAAATAGATCCTAATACAAACTATTTCAAAAAATGATTATGAGATATTTTCTTTTAGTTCTCACTTTTTATTTTCTTAATCTAACTTTTCAATAATTGAGTTTTAATGTCAATGGTTTGCATTTTTTAATCTTGACATACTAAATATTATTTGTTATTTTCATATCTATAATATAAGCAAAATGTTTTACTATAAGTGTTCTCTATATGGAAAAAAAGTTACTTTTTATTAATACGGAAAAAAAGTTACTTTTTATTTTCTTCTAATAAGATGGTTTTGATAATCAATTCATGTTTAAACTAAAAGAAAGAATAAAATAAAAAGTAACCCTTAAAATTATTTTCAACAGATAATAATGTTAGTAAAACATTTTATCAAATGTTGCAATTTATTTATAAAAAAATTATGAACAATTCTCATTTGACAGTATTCGTTCATGGCTTGGGATTATTGTAAGTCGATATGTTTTTTCTAAACATGAGTCAATAATTAAAAATATAAATTAAATTGTAGTGACAGTACCAATCTTTTGAAGTATTCAAATAATAAGATAATAGGAACACATGAAAGTCTTAATAAATACTTGTAAAAAAGTAATTAAATAAAGTTATAAGACGAAAAGGCAATTAAGTAAATTTCCTCATAAATTGGATTGAGATATTAAGTCTACATTCGAGTCAAATGGAAAATAATTTCAACATAATATGAGGATTAATATATGTATATTGTCTAAATAAAACAAGTTTCTCAAAATTAATAGAAATAAATGAAATGTGACTAAACAATTTCATAATAATCTATTTTCAATCTATATACTTACAATCAAATATCTTAATAATATACATGAGAGAAATGCATAAATCATAAAATTGTTCGATTTTAATTTTCTTCGTTGAATCAAAAAATTATATAAGTAAAAACTGAAGGATTTCATAAAATAGAAAAAAGTAAAATTGAAGGATAAGTGTCAGCAAAAATCGCAGGAAGGGTATGGGTGCATTTCTTGGGCAGTGTGCAAGTGACATCAACAAAAGAATAATGACGTAAGATATACACAAACACCAAATTTCCATTCTCCTCATCTTTTTTATATATGATCATTAACTTGAGTACGTATTTATTGGCAATTACATCAAGGCTTGGTTCCAATAATTCCACGACTTCACTACTTCAATCAACAAATATTTCTCTTTTGTAGACCAAATGCAAAACATAAATAGAAAAATGTCCTGCATTTTATAACTTTTTAGAAATGTTTTCTAAGGTCTGCGTGATATTACGTTGATTGTGATAGTCGTCTTTAACTTTGTACATCAACCTTAGAGTTAGATTTCCATAACAAGTTAAATCAGAAATACAAACTCATATATGTCACTCCTGTTACATCAAGAACTGGTTTTGTGTTGAATGTCTCCAGAGAGAACCATAATTCTGCAACCAATTGTGACCAATTTTTCTCCTCAACGGAACCGAACCTTCTCAACCGTGCTATTTGTTCTGATTATATCTTCAATATGAGCCCCCACCACCATCAATATCATTCCTTATCAGGATTTAACAGTATTTTATAATTTTTGTTTTAGTACAAGTTATATCCTTCACCACAAAAGATGTATATAGAATTTCCAAAGTTTTCTTGTCCTATTTTATGATAATTACACATATATAGTTTCTTTTTCATGATATGAAGACAATACAGTATTTTAATTATTATTGTGAGTCTCAATCTCAACCAACATTATGGCATATGAATTCCACCCTTTTTTCATGTGGATGCAACTTGTAACATGTAGTCAAGTTATCCTAGTCTTAATTGGACCACCCCACAACTAATCGTAATTCTAATGTAGTGTCATAATCTTGGCCCTAATCTTGGATTCCCCATTCAATGCACCGTTAGTTCTATACTGGCATGCATGAATTCAGCAGTAGTTCATGGTTGATCCAGAAAAACTATCTTTCATCGTTGAACACTGTTTGGATTGGTTGAATACAATTAGGTATTCCTTAAACAATCATTAATACATATGAATATTAAATCTCTTAGCCTTTCTACATGGCTGGTTATCTAGAAGATTTAAGTGTTGTACACTTTATTAATTAACTTCATCAACCATTCCTTCTCATCTTATCACGTTAATTATGTCACTATCCTTCAACGCATATCCGTGACAGATTCTGAAGAATGCCAAATAATTCTTCGTTACATTTATAGTGCAGATTTTTTAGCAAAGATGAGAGAGCATGACATAACACGCTTTGTATTTGTTCTTGTTTCTTTTCATACTATTAACAAAAACAAAACATATATTACATATGAATTGAGAATGTTTTGACAGATGGGAATAAATAGAGATAAGTTATTGATATAATATGCGATTCATGTAACAAAATAAATATGATAATGCCCAATGGTTGCAGACATTATAACTAAAATTTGATTTTTTTTTTCAAATAAATTAATGAAAAGAAAATATTTCGAAACATGTAAAACATAATTGCAGACTTTCTAAAGTTTTACTGATCTAATATATAGAAAATAAGATTTTATTTGCACTACAGAAAACAACAAGAGTGGTTTGTCAAGTTCTTGATTAAAAAATAATACGTTGAAAACTAAAATAATCATTTACAAACTATATAATAATAACAATAATATAAATAGACAATTAATGAATAAAAGGGAAGTTATCATCTTCATTTAAACGAGTTCCTTTTTTTTAATGATCACATGTCTGAATTACTATACAAGGTTGACTTATCTCCATAAAAAGCTAAACATATTATTAATTGTATGTGTTCTTATGTATGTGACAATACAGTACATTGTTTGAAAAAGTAGTGAACAAACTGCTCTAAATGTCCTAAAGATCTATTTGATATCTACTACAAAATGTGCATCCCATTAATAAGTGTAGTTACTTTGGAGTCCAAGATCAACATAATATGACTGATTTTATTAGAGTTGATATCCATAAAAAATTATTCAAGAATCTCCATTTTCATCCAGTAGGCTTCTCAACATATATTCTTGAGTAAGGATAACAATTGACCGTAACTTAACATTAAAAAAATTATTTATATATAAGTTGAGATCTCATGTCAATTAAAAATAATATTAAATTATAATATATAAGTGAAATACTCATATTTTGAATTAACTTTATGAGATTAAATTAAATATAAATTTATTTATTAAAATAAGATCAATGTTATTTAATATTTATCCTAGTTAAGTTCAGTAATATTTTAGTCAGGTTGATCCATTTCACATGTTTTCTTCTCATTCCTCTTAAACTCGTTAAGTTTTAAGAAATCCTCCTAATCTAATTATTCTAGCCTTTTTGTGCTTGAAATTTTATGGAAACCTCATCTAAGACTTAAAAATTTTCATTTATTAAATATTAAGATCGTTATTATTGGAGGAGTGTCTGCAGTACATCCGTAGTTTATTTGATTAATTGTGATATGACATCTACAAATATTTTTCTGATTTTTAATAACTCGAACCAATACGAATGTGTATTTTCAAAGAGTAGATTAGATTGTGAAGTGACACCCCAATGCCAAGGGAAAACGGGGCTTTATTATCTTAAGAGTAAAGACCTTATTGAGTTACACAATGAAATTGTGAACGTTGTTAGGAATATTTTTGTGAAAAACTTGTTTCGTAAAGGTTGGAGCTAAACTTAGTAAAATGGGCCAAAAATGTACTCATCCTTCTTCCACAGTTTGCGTACAATACGCGGTCCAGTTCCCAATCTATAAGAAAAACCCATCAAATTTTCAAAATTTCGATTTTTCTCGACAGTTTTGTATGAAAGGAATTGTATATTATGGTTGACGGTGGAGGCGACTCTGATGGCAGAAGCATGGATAGGTGGTGGTGGTTTTTTCCGGTGACTTGTGAAAAAGTTTAAGTTGTTTTAAAGATAAGGAAAAACAGTATGAAAAAGTTTTGAGAATTTTTTTGTGCTGAGATGGATTACGCGCTTTCAAAAATCTGGAAGAGACTTTGGATTGAATATTCTAGAAGTCATTCGGGAGGTGTAGAATGTTATCCGAAATAGACATTTTGGAAGTAAGGAAATGCATTCGAAAAGACTTTCTTTTCAAATTTTATTTTTTGTTTCATTTTGGGAATAACTTTTTAGAATTATTATTTTACACTCCATAAGGGTAATTTTGTCTTTTCGTGTTTAGGGATGGAGTGCAGGATTAAATAACGAGTTGCAGGAAGCAACCGCCAAGAAAAAACACCATGCAAAAATTGCCCAAAACCGTGCAACCATTTAGGCTTTACTAACATATATTTACTAAATCTCATCTATTACTATCTCAAGAACTTAATTAACGCAATATTAGAAAACAACATTTCCTATATTATTTTATTACACCAAGATATAAATCTTAGACTTTTACTGAGCAAAGCAACCTTTCCTATATTATTTTATTTTAGTTCTCACAGTTTGTAACTTGTCTAAATCCCTCATATCTTCCAAAACAGAATTATAGAGATCACCTAATTGCGTTTCGTACCAGTGAAATAAAGATTCATTCAAAATGTTAAATATTTAAGCAGAATTTAGGAGATTTTCTAAGCTATACGTCTTATGAAAATTTGTTCAACTCAATTTGCACAGTTAATCAACAATTGAACACTGGTATCGTGGAATGATTCAGATAATGCATACAGTTTAATTTAGTGACCAGGTTTATCCCGGCCAATAATCAAAGAAGAACTTTTTTACATTCAACGTACTGAAATACTACTCGTTCATCTGAATTATTCAAATACCATTGATCCTCGAATCAAATCAAATTATAGTACATTTCTTGGTCTCATAATTCCAAAGTGCAGCGTGCTTCAGAAACATGTTGGCTAAATTAGCTTATCATTGTTGAAGAATAAATCTGGAGCATCAAACAATTATATCAATTGGGTGCTCTTGATCATCCACAAGCAAAACCTGAGAACCTTCTTCAATAATCATTGCACCAGCTTCATTTGCTCTACTAAGATGTTCACAAGGACTTACCTCAAATCCAACATGAGTCATTTCCCCTGCATCAAGCATCACACTCTGGAAACCAACCAACTGTTTCACAGGGCTTCTACTTTTCTCATTTTTAGGCCTCATAAACAGCAATACAGGATGCTTCCCCACCATGCTTCCATGATTTTGAACTCTCACTGTGACCGAGATTGACATGCTTTGGCAGGTTTGTTCTCCCAACTCCGAAACTAGTTTGTACCTTACGGTTTCTGAATTTTCAACCATCAAATGAGTGGATGATTGGTTCAAGTGAAGCTTGTCACGTGTAACAGAAACAAACTCATAGGAATACTTTGAGTAGCTTAGTCCATAGCCAAAGTCATACACTTTTGGACCTTTGTAAAATCGGTAAGTTCTCCCAGGATAGCCAGTAGAAGGATCAGCTCTCATTCTCATGTCTGTCATTGGTACTTTGATGTAATCTTTTGGGTACCAAGTAACTGGCAATCTTCCTCCTACATAGTATCCATCACAGGCAGCAGCACACACCATTTCAGTAATAAACTTGTGAATCTGTGAACTATTGTTAGGCCATGTTGTTTGTTCGTTCATAACTTAGTCAAATACGATGCGTGTCGGATGAAAAAAATGGTACAATACAAGTAAATCTTCCCTTTAGTCCCTGAGATTACAAGTGAGTCAGTTCTACTCCTTGTAAAATGGTGCAAAATATCATTTACTTTAGACTTGAACTCCATTAAAAGAGTATAGTTAAAAAACGAGTAAAGTGAATGATATTTTGATTAAAAGTTGTGTAAAGTAAGGGACTAAAGTTAAAGATTTTATTACAGCATCAGGGACATTTTTATTCATAAAATACCAGACAAACTCACCTGGGTTGTGGTCACCAAAGATAATCTGTGCAAGTGCAATGCCTCCAAGTTCTCCGGGATAACCAGCCCAGAGGATGCCTCCAATTTTGGGGTTATACTTGGCTGAACTGATATCTACAGGCCCTCCACAAAGCAGCACCAAAATAACTGGTTTCTTAGAAGCTTCAGCAACGCTGTTGACGAGTTCAAGTTGCTTGCCTGGCAAGTCTAGATGAATGCGATCACGTTCTTCCCTCTCTTCACTCTGATCCAATCCCATAACCAGCACCACATAATCCACTTTTTTTGCAACTTCCACTGCCTGCTCAATTTGAGCCGAAGAACACTTTGGTCCACCATCACAGCCAGGATGATAAACAGCGCTCTTAACGTAGTGCTGAAAGCCTTGCAAAATAGTGACAAATTTACAAGGAGGGCCAGCATAGTTTCCAAGAAGAGTCAGTGGAGAAGCATTGGCATTGGGACCTATCACTGCCAAGGAAATGCTGGGGCTTGTTTTTGGAAGCGGTAGAAGTGTGGGAGAGTTTTTTAAGAGGACAATGCCATTTCTTGCAGCTTCAAGAGCCAGATATTGGTGCTCTTTGGAACAGACATGATTGGGACCAATCATGCCAAATGGGAGACTGCTTGGATTTCCATCAAACAGGCCTAGCCTCATTCTAATAGAAAACAGGTTGTGAAGGGCACGGTCTATTTCAGACATGGACACTTTTTTCTGCAAGACTGCGGATTTAGCATGATCCGTCAAATAAGTACCACATTCCACATCCATCCCTGCAAATTTTAAACAAATTCTTAAACTGCATCAGTTCATCTACTGAGGGAATTATGGTTTGTTTAAGTAGGAAGGTTGTACTTCGGAGTTTCTTTGCTAAATCAGAATATTATAGATTTCATGAAATTTATAAAAGGCATACTTACTTAGATCATTCATATCGTCTCTAATGGATTTAGTAAAGATAAACTATTGAAATGTTTGTTTAAGATAAAAAAAAAATAAAAAAAAATCACCATTCTGGTATAAGATAGCTTAACATTCTTTAGAGACTTAAAACAAATCTAGTTTATGTTTGTTTACTATCATAAAAGCTAATTTCCTTAGAAAGCGTTTGATTTTGGGTCAAAATAACTTCTGGTTATTAATGAGATTATAATATTACTCCAACTAAATCCTCACTGAGTGAGGTGATAATGATTAGAGCAGTGCTTAACAGTTGGAGACAAAATGCTACGAAAGACTTGTAAGCAATCATTGCGTTAATCATGATGTGATAGAAAACAAGTATTTTCGAAAGAGCAGCGCTACTTTTGCCCGAAAAACACAAATTAAACAAATATTAATTTAAAAGTTTAAACAATATCAATGTAATTTGACGGAAAACATCGCTCTTATAAGAATGGTGAAAATATTTATTTTTTTAGTAAGCACCATTTCTATTTTCAAAAAAGGGCACAAAGGATCCTTGTTGTTTTCGTGAAAAAGAATTTCGTGTTTTTTAACATTTTCCTAATTTATCATCCCATCTCTCTTTAAAATCCACAACTCTATTTTTTTTCCTGTTTAAAAAATCTCAAATTTGTTACTTTCAATTATTTTTTCCTAATGCTCCTTCTCTCCAAATTGAAGCTAGTAATACTTTTATAATTTTAAATGTATTAATTAAACATACTTTATTTATAATTTTAAATATTTCTTTAAATTGTACTTCATAAGTTTTACTTAAATTTGAAAAATACACATAACTTTGCCGGCATATCATAGCACGCCTATGTGGAAAGTAGAGAGAAAGTCTTCTTGTGGGGCTCACATGTCGGGAAATTATTACAGAGATATGTATAAATCTTAATACATAAAAGAATGCAAACATGTCCTAGAATATAAAAATTTATGTAATAGATTATTCATTGACATGCATCATTAATGGTATTATTACAATAGAAGAAATGAAAATACAAAAATGGGAACCTAAGAAAAACCTAAAATGTGACACATTACATAAAAAAAGAAAGGTATCATAAGAAATACCGATTAACATATCATGGGTACCTGATATAACTGGCCAAGCCGACCTTGGCATTAATATGGTTAAGAATGAACATGTTACTGTAAACCGACAAAAGACAGATGATAAAAGCCTCTACGTACAAGGAACATGCGATTAAGGTAATGACACTTTAAACTACTTGGTGGTTTCAATTAGCAACGGTGCGATTGACATTATGAGTTGAAGCAAAAGGGAGAAACATACCAGCACGAAGAACATCAGCTACAGCATCCTCCGCCGATTTTGCAAACCCTTGCTGGTCATGTATGATTCCCACTGCTCCACAATCCGACGTAATATAGCCACGGAAACGCCATTGTTTTCTGGCCGTTTTGGTTAACAGGTTGAAATCCGCACAGCTGGGAACCCCGTTCACGCGGTTGTAAGCACACATTATCCCACTGGCCCCTCCTTGCTGTACGCAACTCTGAAACGGAGGCTGGTATGTGTCCGCTAAATCTTGCAAACTCACCTGAAACAGAGCATCATAATAATGTGGGTTTATCAAATCCAAGAGTTAAGCAAAAAGAGGAAAGGTGAGTGAAGTGGTGAATTACGCGAGCATCGAAGAGAAAGCGATCCACGCCCTTCCACTTGTCCAGATCGTAAGCGGTGAAGTGTTTGCAACAGGCGGAGGCTTGAAGGTGGCCCCTCAACTTGCCGCCGTGGAAGGAGTCTCCTTGGAGGCCTCTGACGTAGGAAACTGCGTAGGCAGAAGTGAGGAGAGGGTCTTCGCCGGGTGTCTCTTGTCCTCGGCCCCATCGCGGGTCTCTGAAGATGTTAATATTGGGAGCCCAGAAGGTGAGGCCCTGGGCCTGGGCTGCATTGTAGATTGCGCGGGCTTCGATCCCAATGGCGCGTCCGATTCGGTACCAGAGGAGGGAGTCGAAGGTGGCTGCGCTGAGGATGACCTGAGGGAAGCTGGTGGCGGAGGAGATGGAGGCGTTGAAGCGGATGCCGGGGCCAACGCTTCCAACGCCGTGGAGGGCCTCGCTCCACCACTGGTAGGCGGGGATGCCGAGGCGGGGGATGGAAGGCGCGGTGTTGACGAGTTGGGAGAGTTTTTCTTGGAGTGTGAGTCTGGAGAGAAGGTCTTTGGTTCGTTGGGGGATGGGGAGTTTGGGGTTGCAGAATGGGTAGGATCTGGAGGAAGGGTTGGACCAATCGCAAGCGAATGGTGGGAGAGATGAGTGAGCAGTGTGAAGAGTGAGGAAAAGGATGGTTGCAAAGGTGAAGCTGAGGGCCATGCTCTCCACGCAATGCTACACTCCCACTTCTCAATTATTGTTCCCTCCCACCACCATTTTATATCATCTTTTTCAACATCTCGCCTCTGTTGGGGAAGACACAAACAAAAAAAAAAGGCAAGTGGTTAAATGAAATGTCTACAACTCACGCAAATGGAGAAGAAATACAAAGGATACAGTGCAGGTGGGAATTGAAGCTACATGTTAAGAAATTATGTAATTTTCATGCCTATGATCATAGTAGAAAAAGTTTCATTTGTGTCACACATTAAATGTCTCACTCCGACATAAAATTTAGGATTTAGATTAAAGATTGGATCCTAGAAATCCAGTTAAGGTTAAGAGTGACGTTAGATCAGGTTGGATTGGGTAATAGGTAGTCAGGTTTGAGCAAGTTCAGTTGAAGTTGGCCCGCCCTTAAGTTTGATTGTTGACTTCAGGGAAGCTTAGCCCTAGTCAGAAAATGTTAAGTCGAATTAAAGTCATGTAAGGTTAGGTCCATTTGAGCCCAAATCAAGTTGAATTACGGCATGTCAAATTAAGTTAGATTAGAATATGTCCAAAACAGGTTAAATTAGGTCGGGTCGAGGTTATATTAGGATAGAGTCAATTAAGTTGAGTTCTGGTTAGTTTGAGTCAGGCTAAGACTAGTTCATATTAAGTTGAGTTGGATTTAGTCCAAGTCAGGATGAGTCAAACAGGATCAAGTTCAAGTCAAGTTTAATTAGGTCAAATTAAGATTAAGTCAAGTCAGCCTAAGTTTACCCAAGCTAAGTTTAAGTGAAGTCTTGCCAAACTTAGGTCCCATTGGATTTAAGTTAGAAAAACTCTAGTCAAATTTAATCCAAGTTATTCAAGGTTGGATCGAATTGAGCCAAACCCAAGTTATACTAGATTGAATTGAACTTAGGCAGATTAAGTTGTAAAAAATAAATATTAATTAAGGACTAGTTTACAATAAATATGAAATATTTATGATTAATTTTATTTTAAAATTCATGTCATTCTAAAAGTATTTAAGAGTTAATTAAAATTTTATTTTAATGTTATAGTAAGTCAAATTCACTTTGGTCTAACTCTAACCCACTTTACATGAAGCTTTGGGAGTTGAGATTTTTTCAACCTTGAATTTAGTAGGTCAATAAAAGATAAATAAAAAAGTTAAGATTGATAGGTAGATTATGGATGAGATTGACTACTGTAATCATATATAATATGATTATTTGATACTTGTTATTTTGTAAACATATCTTTAGTCAATTTTAATATATTTTAATTATTATTTTATATGTTAACATTTTTTTTATGATAGCAAGTGCATTAGTCTCTCATATAATAGGTCATAAGTATATTGTTTCTAAAGAATTTATGCAATATATGACAATAAGTGTAATTGATAATCAATTTAGACTACAAATTATTCTCAATATTTGAATTGGTAAATAAGAAGATAAAATTATGCAAAATAATTAAAACATTTTTGTATTTTTAACTAGCACAGAAAAAAATATATGGAATGTAATTATTAGAATTAAATTTCATCAAGCCTCCCTCTCATTCACAAAAATAGTACCTTCTTTTCAAACTAATGTCAATATAAACTTCAATAATATCAAAACTCCAATTTCTTATATGAATGAACCTAAACTTTCCTGTTAAATTGTTAATTCTCTAATCAATTATATATATATATATATATATATATATATATATATATATATATATATATATATATATATATATATATATATATAAATATATATAAAAATAAAAAAAAAA
>Ga0099824_1007522_pt1 | contig 14404 bp, 7 predicted proteins | sample SiratrowhiteBW_FD_76837 | JGI IMG/M metagenome (GOLD analysis project Ga0099824, IMG submission 76837) | Root nodule microbial communities of legume samples collected from California, USA - Siratro white BW | ecosystem: Host-associated > Plants > Roots > Nodule | place: USA: California...
ATATATATATATATATATATATATATATATATATATATATATATATATATATATATATATATATATATATATGTATATATACATATATATATGTATATATACATATATATATATATATATATATATGTATATATATTATTCCCTTCCCTCAGTTTAAACAGAATATTAGGAAATAGAAATGCATTTTAATTTTAAAAAATATAAATAATTAAAAAAAATGTTATTTTTATTGTTTTATATTTTGAGAAATTAGTTGATAAAATAGTAAAATGATTTTTTTTTTACTTTCTTTTACAATTTTTTAAAAGAAAAGATAAGGCGCATATATGCAACAATTTATAAAAGTGAGAAATGAAAATAAAGAATGGGTACACAAACTAAATAAGCAAAATATTATGATGAGTTTTTAAAAAATAGAAGTAAATAAAATGAAATAAAAACAAGTGAAATGTAAAAAAATAACTTTAATATATGTGTGATTTGTTGTGTACAAATATAAATAAAAGGCTAATTTTCTCGCTTTCTCTGACGAAAGATGAAAAGTTGAAATAAAATATATTTTTCTATTTTATTTAATCGTATTTTAAAAATCCAAAATTTTAAACTTAACACCATTATATTCTTTAAAAATGGTTGAAAGTCATATTGGGTGGCTTAATAATAGAGGATTAGTTCTAAAATCTTTAAAAATGACAATTTAGTTATATTTTATATTTTTTTAAATAAAATTATTAATATATATTGTTATATTATTAAAATAAAGTTGTTAAGTGGCGTTTATTTAATGAAAACATCAAAACATAATATTTCCAATAAAATTTCCATAACTTAAAAAAAAAATAAGTTATCAATAATAATAACATACACAGAATGCTTATTTTACAGTACAATTTAGTATTTTTGTCATCAATCATGTCTCAATAATATTATATTAGAAATTCTCACAAGGTATTTAATATTTTTATAAAAATATTAAAACTAATTCAATTTAAAAATAAAAATAAAGATAGAAAGAATCATTACAGATAATAATAACTTGCATGGTAGTAAAAATATGAAATACTTACATATTGTGATGAAGATGAAAATGGAAAGAATATAAAAGAGAAGGAAAATGAAAAAGAAAAAAGAAATGAAAGTATGAGGCATGAAACAAAGAAGTGAAATGGAAATGGAAAATGATCCATTTGGTCTGATAAGGTACCTGCCAAGTGGGCAAAGAATGGCAAAAGAGAACTTGAAGATGTCCCCTTGTCTCTTATCTTTTTCTCATAAAATCTTAATTTCTTCTTCACATGTCCAAGGAATCAAATCCTCTTTCAACCACTCTCAGACGGTTTTCTTGACCCCTTTTTTCTTCCTTCTAGCCACTGCCATTTGGTTCTACAACCTCCCTTCTTTTATCTTCTATTCTTTGTTCTTTTTCTCTTATGGATTTAGCCTCTTCCATCACCAACAAAAATACAAACCCCATCCACATCATCATCAAACAAAAACACTCTAGGAAGATCAACCTTTTCCATTCATTTCCATATCCATACAAAAAATGAGAAACTAATCTGCTTTCTTTTGTATCTAAGTGTCACATTATTTTCTACTTATGTCATACAATTTTGACCATATTACTGTGACATATCAAAAAAGAAAAGAATATCAACTATCAGTTTTTTTTTTTATAACAATATATCCTGAGTAAACAAATGTAAGAGATAAAAAAAAAGTATTTGGCTCAACATAAATTAACTTGAGCCCACTTGACAGGGGAAAAAATCAAATTAACCTAACAAAAAATTTGAAGAGAGTAATTTGTGAACTACAAAACTATAACTAGTTCAATGTTCAATTCCTTGAGAAGTAGGAATTGTTGATTTTATTTGTTGTTTGATGTAATATTGGCATTGCTGGTCTTGTTGGATGTGGTGCCATTATTATTAGTAGTAGTACTGGTAGTGTTGTTTGGCTGTGCACCTCCAATAATAGAGGTGATGGCTGCTGCCAAAGCTGCTGTGAAGTTGGGATCAGCTGCAATGGCAGCAGTGGCAGCAGTAACAGTCTCAGCAAGGTGTGGTGGTGGCCTTTGAGATTGGTTACTGAGTTGGGAAGGGTCTGCATCTTGAGACATTTGGAGGCCAGAAAACTTGGACTGGTTATACAGTGCCTGGCCAAATATCTGAGGCAGCAATGAGGCTGAGGAATTGGCAAAGTTCTGAGGGACACCAGGGAAGGGGATTTGGAATTGGTTTGGAGGCTTTGGGAACTGTAGTGGGTTTGGAGACTGAGTCAAATCCAATGTAACAGTTGGGAATGGAGCTGATGCTGAGATAGTGGCCATGCTAGAAGAGCAAGGGAGGAGTGTCCTTGTGAGGAAGTTTGCATTCATTAGGCCATCAGCACTTGACATGGATCCTGAAAGCAGCATTCTAGCTGCTGAGGAAGTGGTTTGTGCCATTGCCATAGCTGCTGGAGGCAAAGGGTGGTTGTGATTCCCTTCATATGTTGTGATCAGTATTGTTCGGTCTTCAGCACACCTTTGCACCTGTTTGCACATAAATAATGAAACAGATTTAGTTTCAAATTTCATACAACACTAGCTAACTTTATCCTACTGTTTAAGTGTTGAAGAATGATCCATGAGCCATACTTAAATTTTATTGCATACTATTTAGATAAATTGCTAAACTGGTATCAAACTCATCTTCATTTCTAGTTGAAGTATATGAGATTGGCACCTTAATTTGCACTAAATTAAGATTGAGAATGGACATGACCTACCTGTTTTCTCACTGGGCAACCTGCTGCCATGGTACATCTATAATATGCACGAGGACATGGGTTTCCTTTGGCCATCTTCTGCCCATACTTTCGCCATTGACACCCATCAGTGATCTGAAACAATAAACAATTTTGTATCAGTTCAAAAGTGGAAATAAAAATAAAAATAAAGAAGATACATAAAAGTACAAAGTGGTCTTTACAAATTGAAAAAAGACAACTTATATACAGTTCCTTAGGTGTTATGCAGATTACTAAAATGAATTACAATTGTTACTGAAGAATAGCTTAAACAATACTCAAAAAGTTGTATCTAAATTCTATCTATAGGAAACTAACCATGGGTGCCTCTGATCGAGCTCTAACAGAAACTCTTGCCTTTCTCATGGTAGCCTCAGCTTGATCAACGTTTCTTGGAGGACTAAACTTTGGAACATTGCTATTAGCGGCAATCCCTTCTGAGGGACTGTCTTCTCTTTCAATTCCCCTTCCAAAGTCCTTCTTGTCTTGATCAAGTCCTTCATCACTAACATTCTCATTCTTCTTGGTGTCAAATTCCTTGGATGCTACCTCATTATTTATTGGCGACTTTGACGGATCCTGACTTCTTCCCACTGAGGAAGAATGGGAAGGTTCATTAGTATCAGCATTACTAGCCAACCCAAGATCCATAAATTGTCTTGGCACCAAGGCCCCATTCCCACTTTGTTTTTCCTCATCTAATTTTCCATCAAACACTTGTGGTTCACCCTCCTCCTCCTTCTGTTCTTGCATCAAACTCACCAAATGCATCTGCAAGGCATTGTAATTCGTGTTAACCTGATCAAGCATGTTCCTCAGCCTAAGATTCTCCTCCTTCACTCTCTCAATCTCAGCTTGAAGAACAACCAACTGAAAAATTAGATGTCGCATATCAAACACATAGCTTTTGAATTCATCCCCCAATTATACCGACAAAACAAAAGAATAAGAAAAAAAAAATTGCTTTTGGTTTAGTGTGCGTGTTACAAATAAATTTATCTACCTCACTTTCTTCTTCTGAATTAGTGTGTGTCTCATCGGCCACCACCACGGAATGATCATTAACACTGTTGGTGGTGAGAAGATTCAAACCAGTCTATTAAGAGGATATCAGATTGATTAGCACATGATCAAGATCATCATAACATACACACACATAGTTAGATACATAACAAAGAAGCAATGGTGATGGAACATGAGACATGTTTTGTAGGAGAGAAAGGGTGACTCACGTTTACTTCCAAGGTGGATGACTGATCATGTGTGTGAAGAAGGTGGTCAAGTGAGGGAGGTGCGGCGGTGGAGGCAGAGGCGAAGTTGTTTGTGGTGTTGTTATGATCATCATCGGTCTTGTTAGGGAAGAAGTCCATCTCGTCGATGTGGGGCCTTTTGTTATCAGAGGTAAGGTTGACTTGGAAGGGGATGGTGGAGGTGGTGTTGGTGTTGGTGTTGGTGTTTGTGTTTGGAGAAGATGATGGAGACCTTTTTCTGGTAACTGTGGCATCCATGTTTGGACCAAGTTTCCACTTGTGTTGGCCACTGATGTTGTTGTCTTCAGGGAAAGAGTTGAGAACTACTGGCTTGTGGGGGAAGAAGCTCCCAATTGGATCTGAATCAATGGAGAGTCCACCCCCTCTTGCCATAAATTTCAATGGAATGAGAGAGAGAAAGAGATGGAGACTAGGGAGTGAGAGAGAGAAGAGAAGAGAAAGAGAGAGATACAAGTCATAGTAAATGATGCAATTGGACTCGGCAATAAAAGAGGGGAGTTGAGCCTTCATAACAAGACCAAAAGTGAAATACAAGTGTCCTTCATATTTGCTTTGAATATTGCAGCATTCCATTGGATTTGTCTTTTTTTTTTTAATGCAGATACATAGATAAATACTATACAATCTCACCACCTGTTATGTCATCATATTAATTATGAACCATCATAATAAATACTATATCTTTCTTCATTTTTATACACTTCATGGCTTTTGAAAATGGGGATGCTATTATTAATCAGACTGAGTTTGGTCTTTGTTGGGTTCTGACTCGTGCCCGGGTTGCAGTATGCACGTTCTTAATTATTGCATTTTTTTTTACTAAAATGGTGAAAATATAAGAATAGGACTCTAAAAGGAAAAAATAAATACGGATTCTCGTGAAACAGTTTCTCAAATACTGACTATGAATGAATAAGTCCATTATGTTTGTCAAATGCTTTTTTTATGTGTTAATGCAGTTGTTATTTATTAGAAAACATCCCACAAATGTAGCACCACTACTTACTGTGAAATCAAACATTACACCATAAATCAAATACGAAAACAAATTATAGGAGAAACCCAATTCAAATATAAGGCCATTTTTCATTTTTGTTTTCTTCTGTCATTTAGATTATATATAAAATGTGTTTTCTGCAGAATCCATTTATAGGTTACTATTTATGTTCGTTCACGTTACTTCATAAGCTTAAATCTGTAGACATTGTTAAAGGTAAATTCTATTGGTTTGTTTAACATGTCAAACGGGTAAGTCTTTCGTGCGCCGCTCAGAAAGCGCGTACTGCGTCACTCAAAGGTTATTTTTTTATGGAACTCAGAAGAAACAATTTATGAATTACATATTAATAATTAATAATATATATTTATAAATCTTGGGTTAAGAAAATAATAACAATTTTTTTATCTCATTGGCGTTGGTAGTGTGGAACCCCAAAGGTGTGAATTTATATGGAAAGCTTATATTTAATAAGAAAATAATTTGAAGAAAAATTATAGGAAGAAATAAAATATATTATGATCCCAAAAAAGTGTTATAATTGGAGAGTGGTGAAAAAGTGTAATATGAGTCAACCCATTTGACTGGGTTGTTGGAACTAATTGGTGGGATGTCTTGAACACGTAAATAAAGAGTTAAAATCGGATCAAGAGGAATGGGTTGACCAGTCGACCCTCCTCAAGTGGATCTCAATTTTTCCTTCTATGTTTCTATTTTCTTTCATTTTTTTAATTTACTAACGAACTAAATCATTTGTAACCACGAAATTTTTTCACTTATTTTATAGAATAAACTGTGAATTTTATTTTTATTTTTATTTTATTTTTTATAGAAAGATAGAGTGAAACTAATGAGAGAAATTTGTCAGTATCTCGTACCAAAGTTCGAACGATTAGTCACAGTCATAGGTTGTAACAAGGATACAATCATTGACTTAATCTTAACAAAATTATGTACAAATAATGGCATGTAAATATATTTATTTAATATTTTTTAAGAACATGTTACAAAATTATAAATAAAAAGGTATACTGGTGATTGTTTAGTTTAAGATGTGATAATTTATGATTCTATCAACATACATGTTTATTAATCTAAATCTCAATTATCATTTCATATCATTTATAAACATTCATATCATATCATATATAAATATTTATTTAATTAAAATTAAAATTTATCTAATTCATACTTATTAAAATAAGTAATTAAAATCTATTAAGAATAAAAACATTTAAATTAATTTTTCTTACCTTAATTCATAAATAATTTCAAAAACTTACAAATATTAGAGATAGTCTAATTTAAATTTAAATTCTGATTGAACATTTTTTTATACCCAACCTTAGCCATCTAAAATGATTATGAATCCAAATAAAATCTCAAATCTACGTAGAAAATTGAAAACTTTAAAGAGAAACGATCATTTTGTTATAAAAATAAAAAACTAACTAACAGAATTTTCTATCTATTTAAATTTTAAGTTAATTTTTATTTTAGAACTACTTTTTAGAGTATTACAATAAATAATATAATTTTTTTTATCTTTAAAAACATTCATTAATGTTTCTACTTCAAAAGTATCAATATAATATTATTAAAGTTAATCATCATATTTAAAAGCTTAATAACTCTCTTATATTTTTATTTTTTAATGTTTCAATAAACAGAATAAACCATAACCTCAATTTCTGAACCTAAGACATTAAAAAACATAAAGTAAAAATATATTTATGATATTATATTGTTTAATATTATTTTATATATTATTTAATTATTATAATAATTTTATTAATATCAAATTGACCTAATTCAATCTAATTAAGTCTTAAATAAATATTTTGGTCTTAAATAAATATTTTGACTACTTAAATGATCAATTTTTAAAAATATAAAATTAAGTCAAGCATGCAAAAATTGATGAAGTGCTTAATTTTTTTTTAAATATATGTAAAGAAGGAAATGACAAATTATACTCATTTCAAAATTAGATTATAACATTACGTGGAAGAAGTTGAGAGTGGAGAAAAAATACAAGACTTAAACATGATGTAGTTATTTGTTGTTCCTATGTTAAAGATAGATGAACAGAATGCCTTCAAGTGACTAAGTATTATAGAACTGAATTGTTATAGAGCTGCAACTGATTTTTTAGACAAACTACATTGAATTGTATATGAAAATAAGTCAACAACTTATTTAAAAAGTTTTGAAAGAATATCTTAATTTGAAATATATATATATATATATATATATATATATATATATATATTATGTTCTACAGTTTAGCTTTAAGAATTGATATTTTTTAAAAAATTAAACTAAGCAAGTTCAATTTAAATTTTTACAAAACAATTTTATAGGATTTCACATCCCCACTTATGGCAGTACCAATTAGGTCTAATTTAATCGATATTTTTTGCATTTTTTTCTTGGTGACTTTTTTATATAACAATTGTAAGTTATGGAATTTTTATTCTATGTTTATTATAAATATATAATTTTTAGGAATTTTGATAATTACACATATTTTTAAAAATTGTTAAACATTGAATATCAATGAGCTATTATTTTGATAACTAGTATTTTAAGGTAAAATTAAATTAATCATTCAAATAAATGAATATAAAATGAGCACTTAATTTAACTAAGAATGATTACATGCAGCAATCTATAGAAGAATAACTTATTCATATAATAATAAATATTAATTAATAGCAAATTTTTATGCCTATTAGTAATCACATCTAAAATAATATATAGAGTGTAAAAAATTTCATACCCACAACACATTAATAACTATATGCAATAGGGTAATCTTTGACTAAGTATTATATTGTTCTAGTTATTTAAGTAACTCAATACCAATTTTCTTTTATATGGGTTATTTTTATCATCAAATTTAGTTTGTTACATTAGAGTAATTTATTTTGATAAGCTATGGTGTAATTTTATATATTAGTAATAAAAAAAACAATAAATGTATTTTTCAAAATAGTTATTACAAAACTTAATAATTCTTAATCTAACTAATGATAAAACATGTATTATATAAGATTATTGTAATCAAATTCAATTTTAAATATTTATTTTACGCAAATAAGCATAGAAAGAGAGAAAGAATGAAAAATAAAAAGTAAAAAGAATATTTATATTTATATATATGGGAAGAAATTATATTAAATATTAGTAATTTAATATCATTAAATTGAATTTAAGATGAAGTTTCTCAGCATTTTAACATATTTATTTTACATAACAAACATTTTCAAAATTTTATAAAACTAAAGGAGTGATGATTTTTAGGATAAACTAGTTTAAACATGCATTAATCATTCCTCCTTCAAAAGGACATTATAACCTAATAAAAAGAAACAACTTTTTCTGTGCCTGGTCCCCTTTGTTTCAGAAAACAAAAAGACATTAAATTATATAAATTAATCCTTGACAAAAATTGAAACTGGATACTTAGATTTTAAAAGCTTAAAAAATCATACAAGACTAGTACCGGACTTAAACTAATATTGCAAAATCATGATTTAGAAATGAATCAAGTTGCGTCTACATATTGGAGAACAATATTTGGCAAAGAAAAAGGAGTAGTAGGTGTTGGATGATGTTCCATGTGAATATGATTTTTGCATGGAAAGTTTTAGGTTTTAGAAGAAAAACGTGATTCAATTGTTCTTTTATCTTTCTAGTCAATACAAGACCCAGGGTCCTCACTTTTTGTCGTCTATACCTTCCTTTTATGAGTACCACTTCCCTTTTAAGACATAAATTAATCACAGTCAATGAGTGACTGAACACATAATTTATTAATTATTCATAATTAATAATTGATGAATATGTAAATATGATTTGGAATTATCTGTATAGGTATAAATGTGTATATATAAAGGAAAAGAAGAACTTCTTTTTTTAAGTCATCTATGTAATACATAGTTGTGACGGAGATGAAGAAATTAAACAATGCAACGTGACAGATCTGAATCTTAAACTGATAAAAGTTATGGAAATGTCTGGTCCAATTATTGAATTTTATGGTTGGTTGGTATGGAAAAATAAATGGTTGAAGAGATTGGTCAGAGTGTAGCAGCAACATTTTCATTTTCCAAATTCGTCACATGATTCTTTTCTTCTTATTAGAGTTGTTCATACTGTGTGCCAGTGCGTTCACTCTTGCTCGTGAACAAATGTAGCCACAATACCTACTACTACAAATGACGATTCCAGAGTCTACCATCCTTTCACATGGTCAAATTTGGCTGAGATTCTGCCTTCTTACGTTTTTCAAACTCATGCTCGAATGTGAACACCAACATATTCTTTGCAACGTTATTGGTTTCAACTCCAACAACCTTATCCAGGAAGAAATGGGTGTTTCTGATTGCGACATAGGGCTTAAATTGCTCTCATATGCTAAGTTTTTTCTCACGTCCTTCGTCTGCTTCTCAGTGGTTCTTATGTATATGAACCAATTCAGTTATTATCCACAAAATTATGAAGACTTTTTCTGTACAATGAAAAGGTTAACACAAGAAAGTGTCTAAGATCCGGTTTTAAAAGGAAGCAAAGCTTATAACGTAATTACGTATTAGAATGTGTTTAGAATTTGGTCATGTCAATGCTGAGATTACAATTTTCATATCTAAATAAAAGAGTTGTGAAATTATTGTTAGTTAATGCTGAGATAAAATGTTCATATCTAAATAGAAAAAAAGTTAAAAGTTGTGAAGTTATTGTTAGTTAAGGCTGAGATAAAATTTTCATGTCTATATAAAAAAAGTTGTGAAGTTATTGTTTGATAAGATTGGGGGTATGTTTAAATGTAAAATCAATATACAGAGTAAGCGCAAATTTGGAAGCATAACATAGATATAACTTGACATCAAAATAAAAACAAATAATAGATTGGTATACAAAATTATCAACTTGGGAATGACTTTTATTGAATGAAATATCTTTAAATTCAATTGGAGAAAATATATAAAAGGTGCTTAGAGGATGAATTCAGTAGCTGTGTGAAAAAAAATAAAAGTACAGTAGTATTATTTCTTGAATATCCCTCTGTTTATAACAATGAAAATGAACTTATTTAATATTTTTTAAGATTTATAATTATTAATCTTATTAATCATAAAGATTTTCACTCATTGTATTAATTAATATCTTTTTCACTAGTTAATCTATAGTAAAAAAACCATTAATTATAACTATTACATTTTGTATAATAATAAAATTATTAATTAAATTCGAAGATTGTTTTGATTGAAAACCTGTAATATAATTTGCGGTTGTATAGTAATAATCACACGTTAACGAGTGTTTTGAAAATATGGAGTGAAATATAATTTGCGATTTGAGCGAGTGGAAAAGAGTACAAAGGGACCTAAATACGGTCCCGGAGAAGACTTGAACAACAAATAGTAGCGCCATTATCAAAATAATTTACAACGCTAAAGAGTAAGCATGTTGTTAATTATTGTGATTTTTTTACTAAAATGGTGAAAATATAAGAATAGGACTCGAAGAGAAAAAATAAATACCGATTCTCGTGAAATAGTTTATCAAATACTGACTACAAATAAATAAGTCCTTAAATGTTTTTTGTGTTACACATAAATGAGAACAATAAGAGATATTATTTTTTGGAAAACATTTCACAAAATCACTACTAGTAAAAAAACACATTCTACTTTAGATTAAAACAGAATTGATATAAACAAATATATAATGATATTTTTGTAAATATTTGAAGAAATATTATCAGTTAACTCAAACATAACGTAAAATATCATATTCTATATTCGTTACCATTCAAGTATAAAAGATTGAAAAAAGTAAAAATTTGAAATTTGAAAACTTATAATAGCGCTAAAGATACTACGTCAGTTGAAAGGTCCCAACGGACATAATATGTAACCAATATTACGTCGATTAGGACTTTCCAACCGACCTAATATCTTTCTCGTGGCGCACGAGTGAATTTTGGAGAAATTGGATAAAATTTAGCATATATTACGTCGTTTGGAAGTTCCCAACTGACGTAGTATGTTCCTCGTGTTAAAATTAGGGATTCCAAGGCATATATTAACTCTTGGACAACATTCTTCTTTTACATTTATTCTCCTTCACTGAGTCTCGCTGGCTTCTCCTGTTTCGTGTTGTGGGGTTCGTTTAGTGTGATGCCGCTTTTTCTTCTCAATGGTTTTCATTGCGTGGTCCCGCTTTCTCTTCTCACTAGTTTAAATCTTTGTGTTCACCAATTTTGCTAGGTTCATTTGGCATGCACAAGCTCCGCGATTATCTCGGTTGAGTTTCGTCACTTGATGCGTGAGCCTTTCACCGCCGCCGTGAATGCTTAGTTCGATATCCCTTGCCGCTTCTCTTTGCAAGAAGTTAATAGTTTTGTAAAATTCAATAAAGAATAGTTAGAAATTTATTTTTGACCCAAATTTTTTATCAGCATTAGTGTATATTTGATGGTAGAGTTCTTACATTGTATAGATTTATCATAGATTTAGCATTTCAAAAATTTAGGACAAAAAAACTTCAAACTACCATAACTTTTGATAGAAAGCTCGGATTGAGACGCTCCAACAATGAAAGTTTCTCGAAACGACGTAAGGAAGTTTTTGGGCAATAATTTTTTCCAAAATTTCATCGTTTACTATTTCTCTTTTATTTTTCTAGTATTTTTCACATCATTTTTTATTTCACCTGTCTATACTTGTCAAAAAAAATTGAAAATTATTGTGGTACTCCCTTGTATGTATTAGAGATTTATAAAAGAATTTTAAAAAATTCTATTTTTTTTAAAATAGAGATATTACAGTCACAACTGACGTAATTTCTCATTCTATTTAAAAAAAAATAGAGATATTAGTCGATTGTAGGCTCCTGACATACTAGGATATATACTACATTGATTGGGACCCACAATTGACGTAATATCTCCTCCTGATTGTTATTAGGATTGATATTTTATGTTGATGGTTTAATTATCAATTATATTCACCATAGGAGAAAATCAATTCAAATATAAGCTTTTTTTTTCATTTTTGTTTTTTGATATTCAAAAAACTTATATAAAGTGTTTTCCGCATAATCCATTTATTGTTTATTTTGTATATTCACTCACTTTACTTCATAAATGTATATATGTAGACATGGTTAAGGTAAATCTTATTGTTTAGTTAACGGTGAGATAAAATTTTCTAGTCTAAATAAAAAAGTTGTAAAGTTATTGTTACTTAATGCTAAGATAAAATTTTCATATATAAATAAAAAAATTGTGAACTTATTGTTAGTTCAGATTGGCATATGCTTAAATGGAAACCAAATATACAACATGTTTTTGAGGCAAAATTCTCATACTAATGTAATATTTTCATCAAATTTTCAAAATGATATATTTTTTATTTTTTTCTTACATGAATAAATTGTGCAGAAATTGTATCTATAATTGTGAATAAATCGTGCAGATATTGCATATATCATTGTGAATAAATCGTGTCATTATAATACGATTTAATTTAATTAAGGTATAATTTCAATTAATTAGTTAATTGAATTTTAATTGAATAGTGTTATATTGTTCTATTTATTTATTTAAGTAACTCAATATCATTTTTTTAATATGATCATTAATTAAAAGAGAAAATCAAATTTAGTTTGTTATGTTAAAGTAATTTATTTTGAGAAGCTATACGTGTAATTTTATATATTAGAAATCAATTAAAATTAACAATATTTCAAAATAGTTATTACAAGACTTAATAATTCTTAATATAGTAATGATAAAACATGTATTTAATAATATTATTATAATCAAATTCAATTTTAAATATTTATTTTACACAAATAAATATACATAAAATGAAAGAGGGAAAGAATGAAAATAAAAAGAGTAAAAAAATTTATATTTATATATATGGCAAAAAATTATATTAAATATTAATATTGTATAATTAAATTAAATTTAAGATTAAGATTCTCAGTATTTTTATGGATTTATTTTAAAAAACAAATGATTTTGAAAAATTTATAAAACTAAAGAGTAATGATTTTTAGATAAACTAAGTTTGAACATGTGCAAGAATAGTTACTCGGAGACATTATAACTTAATACAAAAATAATTTTTTCTTTATGTGACATGTTCCCTTCTTTCATAAAACAAAAAAAACATTAAGACATTAAATTATGTAAATTAATCTTGCTTAAAAAACCATGCAATACTAGTAGGTGAACTAATGATTGTTTTAAAAATATGCAATGAAATATAATTTGTTGTTTGAATGATCATAATTTCATTTTTGTTTTCTTCCTTTTAAGAAGATTATATAAAGTGTTTTCTGATGCAGAATACATTCATAGTTTATTGTGTATGTTCATAAACTTATATATGTGTAGAAATTGTTAAGGTAAATTTTATTGTTTAGTTAATGCTGAAATAAAATTTTCATGTCTAAATAAAAAAGTCGGAAAGTTATTGTTACACTGAAGTAAAATTTTCATGTCTAAATAAAAAAGTTGTGAAGTTATTGTTAGTTAAGATTGGTATGTTTAAATGAAAAACCAAATATACAGTGTAATGTGTAATTTTTTTTATAAAATTTTTAAAATGGCGTATTTTTTATTTTTTTTAGATGATCCCGATTAAGATACAATTTAATTAATTTAGTTAATTAAAATAATTTACCGCATGATTTTGCATGTTGTCTTGATGAACAGTGATAAAGCAGTTTTTTTTATTTTGATAGAAATGTAATCGTTAAGATTAATTGTCATTAAATAATTAAAATAAATATAAAATTGATTTGAATGTTTTCGAATAAATAACAAAAAAATAATTTTAAAAAAATATATAATATTTTCAAATTTTTATTTCTAAATTTATTGTTAAATTTTAATTTTATTTTAAATTATATTTATATTATTAATTAAATTAAAATATTCAATTTATACTTAATTTTATTAAATATATTTTATTATTAAATTTTAATTTTATTTTATTTTTATTTTCAGACAATTTAAATTTTTTTAATTTAAATAATTTAAATTTTCATTATATAAAAACTATTTTTTCATTTAACTAGCTTACATAATTTTTCTTTACAACAACTAACTTTACATATACATGCAGTCTAATTAACTAATTAATTAAAATTATGTATTGATTAAATTAAATCATGCAATAATAAAGCATAACATGTATATAAAAACTCTTTACTATGAAAATAAGAGATTGCTTAGGATTGATTTTATATATATATATATATATATATATATATATATATATATATATATATATATATATATATTTATTTAAAAAAAGTA
>Ga0099824_1007523_pt1 | contig 14401 bp, 13 predicted proteins | sample SiratrowhiteBW_FD_76837 | JGI IMG/M metagenome (GOLD analysis project Ga0099824, IMG submission 76837) | Root nodule microbial communities of legume samples collected from California, USA - Siratro white BW | ecosystem: Host-associated > Plants > Roots > Nodule | place: USA: California...
ATATATATATATATATATATATATATATATATATATATATATATATATATATATATTGGTAATTTTTTGTAAATTTGTGATCAAAGTTCTTAATTTTTCTTAATTGCTCCACTAAAAACTTCATTAAAACCTCAACAACTTTAGATGTTTACTTATTTACTAGATTATTTATATCTTTCATTTGATTCATTTTTTTTTTCCTGATACCTATATACTACTTAAGGACTAAAAAAGAAACTCTAAAGACCTAAACAATGTAAAGGATAAACACTGGATATAGTTTGTGTTTCTCTATAGTCTATATTTGCTCATATAATGTATTTAAAATAATTTATGATATAAATTTCTTTTGATTTTCCTAGATTTATAAGAAAATTATGAAATAAAAGTACTTATTTTCTGTTAAAAACCGCAATCATGTATATTTATTTATTTGTTAATATGTTAGTTGTTAATTATTCAAGTTTTTTTAACATGTTAGGCTTATGTAAACTTATGCTGTTTGCAAGATAAATTCTATAAAAACAGTAATTAAGAAATCAATAATTAAAAGAACTTCACTCAAATCAACAATATTGTAATTTTGAAAAGATATTATGTAACCTTGTTAAATTTCTTTGAATGAGAACAAAAATTATAATTTTGTATGCAATCTTAGGGATTTTGATGCAACAAAAACAATCTTAACAGTAAGAGTTTTCAAAATAAAAAGAGTTCAGTAGGTGAACTACTCACAATGGATGCAGTAACTAGGGATAAATGCTGCATAGAAAGAACCTTAGAAGAGGAAACAGGATGTGATTCTCACTCCCAAAGCATGATCCCTGCCGCTTAGAATGAAATAATCATAAATGGCGTTTCAACTTCAACAATTTCATTTCAATCTTCACTCTCCCACACTCCCTTTCACACGTGTATCACACTCGTGTCTTCCAGTAACATCCACCTGACTCCAACTGGCACGTGCTTCTCACACACACTGCAGTCACTACTGGTGCTTGTGGCATGACAGTAACCAACGGTAAATTAATTGAATATTCAATTAGTTTAATAAATCGAAATTTGAAATTTGAGTATGAGAAATAGAGAAACATGCAAGCAGAGCAAGCTTGCCATGCCGCACTGTGCCGAGAGATGCCATCTGACATGCATGCTTATCTCCTGTGCAATATTTCATCGTCAATTAAACTAAATAAATAATGTCAAAATTTCTCTATCAATTTTAATCAATATACATTATTATTTATAAAAATAAAATAAAATACTGGATAATGAACATGTAAACGACACTCTCATGGGTGTGGACTCTTCATTCCGCGTTGCATTCAAAGGAGCGAAAGGAACAGAACCGAAAACTCTACACATAATTTTGATTTATTTATTTATTTAAAATTAGTGTTTTATTTTGCTATTAAGCTGATAGAGTTTGTGAGATTGGAGGATGTTAATTACTTTCACTCCAGAAAAGAAAAATATTTATTTTCAGTCACATTAATTATCTAACTAAATACTACTTTTTACCCTTCCAAATCCCTCTATACAACATTTGAGAGGCATCCTTTTTCTTTTCTCTTTCTTTTCCCTTCCCTTTCTTTTCTCGTGAGTACCACACTCCTATTTATTTAGCCTTTCACTCTCTCTCTCTCTCTGTATATATACATGTATATATACATACACTCTTTTCCTTACCTGGACTCAATCTGTTACTTTATTTCACAAAGAACCTGATTCTCTCTGAACACCAGGCACGAATTACTTTCCTCCCTCTCTTCCTGGCTCGCTTTTTTAGTTTATTTTTGTAGAGATGGCTCAGAGCCACAGTCTCATTCTCATTGTTGCGTAGCTCTTTCCCACTCTACTTTTTCTCGCTCTGAACCTTAAACACTCATCAGTAGTCGGTTGAGATTGTGATTATGATTTTGGTCTGCGATTGAATGAGTGAGAGGAAAAGCTATGGACAAAGGTGGAGAAGCAAAGGCCATGACGATGCGTGGATTTTCAAGCGCCAAAAAACGACACATTAACATAGAACAATCTCAGTCTCAATCTGCTTCTTCTTGGGGACACAACCTCATCCCTCTCGGCAGTGGTAATTCTTTCACCACTCATTTTCCTTTTTATTTCTTCTTGTCGCTTTCCCATCTCCTATCTCCTTCTTCTCGTTATCACTCCAAATAAAACAAATCAATCACTCAATAAATATCCACACCTTCTCTCTCTCTCTCTCTCTCTCTCTCTCTCTCTCTCTTTTAGAACTAGGTTTGAATGCGGGTAGTGAGTATTCGGAGAAATCAAAAAAGGAGAAGGTGAGAAGCTTGAGTGCTGTTGCCAAAGCGTTATCAATGGGTTGCCGTGTCTCACACTCTCCAAAACCAACCAAGAAGTTTAAGCTTCCCAGAAAGGTACTGCTTCTAGGACCAGTACTGAGTTATGCGTTTTTTTTTTAATTCCTCGTTTTTTTTTTAATATTTAATGATTTTGCAGTTTCCGAAGGTCTGCAATGGCGTCGATCATTCCTCTGTTCCGCGTAAGATACGTTCAGGTGCGCTATTTTCGGATTCGCGCTGAAAGATGTCGCATTTATCTTCGAATCAATATTCATTTATCTTCTTTCCTTTCTATCCGAATTCTGTTATTCATCTTTCGGATAAGGGTTGAAGCAACAATGACGGCACTCACGTTTCCTCCTGCTCTAATATAAATTAAAGGGTGCATGTACTATGTAATAATTCTACCGTGTGTGGTACTTTCTGAATTCTGAAAAGAATAATCGCATTTTTTAAATAAATTATTATTGGGAAATGTTTCTAGGGTGGACTGGATTTGTTGTTCTTTTTTCCATTTTCCTAAAATATCAAATATTCTTGATTATATATTTTTTATTTGTTTATTTATTTTAAAAGATGGGGATTTTGTCTCTGTTGAATTACAGCTGTGAAGAAAAGGGGTCGCGAATCTATCTCTGGGGATTCAGAAAAGGTGAACCATAAGATGAATGGAATGGAATCTCCCCAAAAAGATGGCATAAAGAAATCCAAAGTGAGTGTTGCGCCACGTTTTTGTGGTTCAAAACTTAACCTTTTGCTTCGTTTTCTAGCCATTTCAATTTCACCTTTGCTTGAGCTTTTGCTTTTCGTAGAAACGAAGAAGCCCGGGCTGGTCCAGGAGGCAAGTTCTGCCCGGGCCCATAACGAAAGATGAGGAAGAGGTTGCCGAGACTCTCTATGCATTGGCTGGAATGTTACCTGATAATGGCTCTCATGTTAAGAGTGAACCGAACAGTGAATCTCTACCAAAAAACTCCACGGTTTTGCAGGACCAAGAGGAGAGTCAGAGTGCTAACGCTACTGTTGAAGGTTTCTCTCTCCGTCACGGCACTTTTATAGGATATTTATTTGTTTTAAGTTTTTAACTTTATCTTTTGCTTTTGTGTATCATGTGTTATAGCCTCGGGAGCTACTCAAGATGATGGAAAAAGATCACCCAATGGCTGTAAAAAACTCAGTTCTATGAGTGAAACCATGGGTCAGGAACAGACTGATTTTCCTGACAGTGCCAAGTTCTTGGTGGCTGGTACTCAAAGCACTGTTCCAGAAGTAAATAATCAGGCCGTGCCTTCGATGGTTAACAGTGAAAGTGGCGGCAGAGTTGCATTGCATGAATCTGAATTGTCTCTGGACATGGGGTGGGTAGTTTTCCAGTTGCATTCTGATATCTTTCTAGTCTATCCCATCCTTTTCAAATTTTTAATATTTAAACTACATTTTTTGTCTTCATATTACAGATTTAACGTACCCATACAACCACAGTTTTCACATATTGGGAGGAAATCAAACGAGGAATATCAGACGGTAGTAATTTCAAGTTTTACAATTTGTGCTAAAATTCTTGTATTACAAGCTAGTGCTGGTACTATTGGTGTTGTCGGGCTTACATTTCAGGCTGGAAACATTGATTGCAAGCAAGAACAACATATAGTCAAGTACCAAAAAGAAACTGGTATGCTCGTGGATGAAATGTGCTTGTTACAAGCAATGATTCCCCCCCTATGGTGATTATAAGTATAGGCTAAAATTTTCATCAGTTGGCTCACCATTTTTTATTGTCTTACCAGAAGGCCCAGCATGGTGGCCAAGCCTGTCTTCCACTGCATCGCCTGGAATTGGTGCTTCTTATTTGCAGTAAATTTCTTTAACTCAACTTCATTTTGTTCTTTTTAGGGGCCGAATCCATTCCGATTCTCCCCTCTTCATCATGTTCTGATTTGATGGGTTTTTCTTCTGAAGGTCTTCTGCGGCTAAAACACTAGATTGGCTGAATACTGCAATTGGTGCCTCGAAACAGGATTTGATGGAAAGTTGTTCTTCCGGTGGAAAGGTAATGCATTGCAAATTCATGCTTATAGAGCTGTTTTGCATGATTTACCTAAATAGTGACAAAAGTTTTTCATCCTGGTCCAGGCAAACGCCTATTTGTTGTCTGATAATTATTATCGATGCAGATTTCCGAAATTGTTATTCATGGTAAAAAATCAAGGAAAAGGTGTGCAGCTCATGTTTACATCAGTCATCTCATCCGTAGTTTAGAAGTGTCAAGACGACTGGTGGGCAAAGGGCATGATGAGCTTTATGAAAGTCACCAAGCGAGAGTACACGAAGGGTCAAAATGTGGGGTTCTAATGGAAGCACGCAACTTGAATTGGATGAGAAGTGGAAATAATAATGCCGCTGGAACTGTTCATTCTGCTGCTATGAGTAATTCACGTGAAACTAAGAATGGTATTCTTCAACATGGCCTTTATCACGATATTTCTCAGGCTCTTCCAACACCTGGGGTGCATGGTCCTCAAAAGCAGGTAAGCTATGGATAAATCTAATTATAATACCTCCCTGTGTCCCCGCTTCCTCGTGCCTGATTTGATGACTATTCAATTTCTGCAGGATTTCAACTTCTTGTCCTTGTCAACTGGTGGTAATGAGTTAAAGGTCAACGAAAGTTTTAATAAAGGGGAAAGTAAGTTGGAACCATATTCAAAATCGCAAGTGCCTTATTTTCAATCACTACAACAGCAGCGTGGCCTCATGCCTATTCAAAGTCCGTATGCCTCAAATTTCCTTGATCATCTTCCCGTTGTAGGACCACAGGTTTTTACTTACTAGACTCTTATCAATCTAATACATTAATGAACTAAAAAGTCAGGGTCAAGTTCAAGAAATATGGCTTAAAGTGATTATTTTGTTCAACATGATGTTAATGAAGCGGCTAAAATTTATTGTCTTAACTTGGAATAACCTGCCCCACCCGAATAGAGTTGAAAGAGAAGCCATGCAATTTATATCGTTAACATATCCCAACACCCTTTTCCTTTGTCTTATTATCATATTAAGCTCAGTTCCGTAATGCTTTAATTGATTGCAGGTCCGATTGCAGCAGCAGCAGCCTCATTATTATGGTACTCCATTACGTGGAACTCATTATAGTTCGACACTTTCCTATAAACAACAGCACCAAAGTTTTTGGGCGGTGCAGCTTGCATCTCAAGGTGGGTCTGCTGTAAATTGCAGCATTGTAAGGGCCCAATATCCAAATTGGCAAAGTGGTAGACATGACTCTTCTCTACCGAGTCCTTGTCCCCAAGTAATCCTTCCCCATTCCACTGCTTCCTTAGAAGCACTTGGATCCAAGGTCTCTTCAATCTCTGAGCAACCACACCTCTTCACCCTGGCTTCATCAATATCTAGGGCAAATGGGCAAGATGTTACTCTTGGCTCTTCTGTATGTGAAGAAAGTAAAGGTGGATTGATTACGTAGCAATAGTGGTGCCCCATCGCTAGAATTGTTATTTGATGGCGTATCTGAAATTGAACAGAAAAAACACGTAAGGCATAGAAATATACTACTGTTTCATTCTTGTCTTTGTGCATGCGCTGGTCTTTGTGCTACTGCTACACCTGTCACTGTAATCGATGTGACACAGAACTTGCCATGTTTATAAGCCCGCGTTGATTAACTTGTAGGAAAATCGAAGGGGAACACAGTAAATATTTAGCTAAATCTGGCACCAATTGACCTGTTCTCCCTGTTCATGCCATCAAGTAAATGCCTATTCTATCAGTGCATTTCAAAGTTTTCTGTTCTTTAAAGATTTTTTGACGGATTGAAAAAAAAAATTATATATATATACACATAGTTTGTATAAATTTAGGTTAATTACATTCTTTCATAATTTAATTTGTATGTTATTTTACCTATGTCATTATATGAAACAAGTTGTCATAATATTTTCACTAAGAAATAATACTAATGCTCGACTATAAGTACATCTGAAAATAAAAGTTATTATTTAACTAAAAAAATCGTAACTATTCAACTACATCCCGTCATAAAAAAAACTCCTCAACTACGTTTGTAAATGAAATAAAAAGTGTAAATACATTTTTTTTTTAACCTTACACAACCTATGTTTTTCAAAAAATTTTAAGTACTTATTGTAATCAATAACTTTAAATAAAAAATATTGATTAAAATAGGAAGGAGATTTTTTTATCTCTCATTTTTTTTTTATCAATTTCTCATTTCATTAATGTTCAATGAGAAGTCTCTAACTATTTTAACATTTTTGGAAATTTGTTATTCTTATCGCGTGTTTCTGAAAATATATCTATAGTTAATAAAAAATGTAATATCTTCACGATCATTAGGTTACATCTGAAGAAATTTTTACATTTTTGCTACATAATATCATTCTCATACCGCTAGTAACAAAATCACTACTAATATTAATACTGTCATTACCACCTTCTTTACGACCATCCAATCAAACATTTAAACAAAAATTAACACAATATGAAATTTTAAACTAATTTATTTTTTAAATTTAAAATGCAAAATATTTTTAAAGCTCAAAATAATGTTAAATCAAAAATTACTGTTTGAAAACTATTATAATAACTTTTAGCTTTGATGATATTTTTGGAACCCTTAAATATGCCTTTTGTCTTTTATGCGAATAATGAAATCATAGGATATTTTTCAATACTTCTATTTATTAATATGTAAATTTTGTTTGATAGAAATCATACTTAAGTTTTATATTTTTATCATTAATACTTATTTTCCTATCAAAATTAATATTATTATGGTGGGGTGAATTAAAATGTAGTAATTGACTCTCATTTGTGTCTTTATTTTTTTTTTCTTTTTGGATTGCGAAATAGTTATATTGTAATCCAAAATTTATAAAATTTGGCTTTCACTTTTTGTCTTTAATTCGTTCAGATTATGTCTCTTGTCTGACTTAAGTGATTCCAATTTGGGGTTGAGAAAATTATTCCCCAACCTCTTAAATAAAACCAAAAAAAAAAAAAAAGTATGTGTGAAAGAGAGAGATGTTGACACTTTCATATAGCATCCTATATCTCTTATAAATTGACAAAAAAATATGTATAAAGGTAGTTATTATACATGTTTTTAATTGTCATACTAGTCTTCCTTTATTTTAACTAACTTTGAATGCGCGCAAATATTTCTCATTCTTGGCATGTGACATTCCCTTCTTACTCTGAATGTGCGCGGACATCTCCACTTGAATTTACTATATCTATCACACCAAATATTATTATCATTAGTGTTATATTTTACTGTCACTATTTCCTTCAAAATGCATCCACATATCAATAACTTTCTATTTTCCGTTTTTGATTCCTATATTTTATTTAGGAAGAAGCATGTACCTTTCCACACGCTTCTCTAGTGGGGAAGCAAAAGAACAGTGGGGTTCTTGAAGTTGGGTATGGGTGAAGAGTCCTTCTCTTTAGTTGTCCTGAAAAAATATATATATATATATATATATATATATATATATATTTGTCCAACAGCCACAGTAACAAGAGCCAAGGGCATCATCCACCCACCGCCTTCACCCTCAAACATAACAAACAGAATTCTAGTGAAGTGGACGCGAAGAAACGAAGCTTCCAATCTTCATAACATATCTCTCAACTCAACCCTCTCCTTTGTCCAATCCACTTCTAAACAATCCATCTTATTCTTCTCTCTCCCACTCCTTCACTATCTAGCCACCCAAATATATATACCCTTCTTCTTCATCCCTTTACAACACCATTTAATTTTCTCTGCTTTATAGTGGAAGCCACACAAACATGAACATGAAAGATGGAGTCATGCTTGTCAGAAAGGCAGAGATAGACACAAGGGCGCCATTCCGGTCTGTCAAAGAGGCTGTCTCGTTGTTTGGTGAGAAAGTCTTAGCCGGGGAGGTTTATGCAAGTGCAAACAAACTCAAAAAGGTTCTTCTATACATCACTTTCTTTATTCATCACTCAATTACACACACCTATATGTATCACCAAGTTATCTACAGTGCCACCTAAAAATATCTTACGTGTGAAATCTCTTGGTTTATTGTTATTCTTTAATTCAGTCAATTTTTCTTGACTGCTTGTATTCTAAACCGAAGTACGAAATTTACGTGCTGAATGGCATCACTTATATATATATATATATATATATATGACGTGTTTGGTTATACATTTTGAATGTGATTTTCAAAAGCTGATTGTCATAGTTTTCACCTCCATGTTTCAACATGCTATTACAACATTTGCACAAAAACTGCTTTCATTTGTTGGTTTTTCAGCGACCCGTACCCGTAAGCTCATTTGTGGTGGCCTTGAATTTCTGACCAAAAGTAACATTTTTGTTTGAGTCCCATTATAGAATGTCATTTTACAAACATTTAGATGGTTTAAATTATCAATATTTCAGTCCCAAAAATTCAGACAAGAGGATTAGATGATAAATAAATGTTTCTAGAGAACTCACATTCGTAGCTCCAATCTTATATCCTTTCTTGTCACAGGGTGCAAGCAACAAATGGTTTATTCAGTTGCAGACCGTGTCATGTGCTTTCTTGTATTTGTGTGCCTTGCTTTCTTTGTCGTGTCACAGAATAAAGCCACTGAAAAACAATATTAATTTACTTCATAGTTTGCTTTTACAATCTATTCATTGTATGTCTCAAGCTTTCAATGAAGTACTGAAATATCACACTGCTCTTTAATAACTTTTTACTTTACCTTCTACCTCATTACTTTTTTTTCGAGTCTCAATATTCTGTCTAACATTTCTATCGTAATTAACCAGAAAAGTATTACAAAAGTTTGTGTGAATTGTTGTTAAACTTGTAAATCTAATTTTACGTGGATATGAATGTGGTTATAGATAGGGAGTGGAGGAAGTGAAAGTGGCATGGAGTATTCTAGAATTGAGAACGTTGAAGCTGAGCTAGAGGAGACGCGAGAAAACCTGCAGAGGGCAAAGGAAGAAAGCATGGTGATGGCGCATTGCCTGTCTTCTCTGCAGGAAGAGCTTGAGCGCACGAAGGAAGAGCTTCAACAACTGAAGCAACGGGAAACAGAGAAACATGCGGTGGAATCTGAAATCGAAGATGTGAAGTTTGTGGAGAATTTAACGACGTTCGAAGTGAAAAGTTCGAGATTTGACGAGGAAAAGATGGAGTTCCAGAAGAAAAGGTACGTGACGTTCGCGAATCCTCCATCGGTGTCTCATATGATGGTACCCCAACAGGGCGTTGAAAAGTTAGAAAGGCACCCTTCGCTAAGGAGGAAGAAGAAGAAGTCATTGATTCCTTTGATTGGAGCTATTTTTTCAAGGAAAAAAGGGACCCAAGAAGTTCCATGACACAATTCCAAACAAAATACCACGTTTTCGGTTTAGTAACATGTTAATTTACCAGAATAATTGCCTACTGCATTTTGTTTATAGAGTTTTTTTTTCTGGAAAGGTTTATTTTCATGTGCACTGTAACAGACTTCAATGGCAGATAGACGGTACAATCTTGTTAAACTGGTGAGATGCTACTAGCTGGCTAGCAGAACGAATGCACGTTGAATGTGGTTAATGTAATAAAGAAGACCGTTACAATTAAAATCTCCCTTTTGTATATAAACGTGAACCCACACAATCAAATTAAAGTTGTGGTCTCAAATTTTGTGGGAATAGACTAATAATATATGGTGTAGGAGTTTGTTTCTAGGAGAAGATAGAATGTAGTTAGATTTGTGATAGGTAAAATAATGGAAAAAAGTGAATTAAGATGTGTAGAAAAGATAAAGACAAATTTTTAACCAAAAAAAGAAAAAGACAGATAATTTGTATTAGTGAGAGATTTAAGTGATTTATGTGTCCAAAAATCAAAACTTCCTCAATACATACGTGTTATTTATGAGTTTAAATGTGAAAATGTCTTGGTTCATCATCAATCAATAAAATGACTAGGAATGTGGCATTTTATTTTAAAGATAACTATTGCAGATGAATGAACGCATTAGAGTCTAATATAATTAGTTTATAACTTAAACATGTAATTAAGAATTCTATTCATAACCATGTGATTGGAGAAGACTTGACAACATGTATTTTGATCATATTCTAGTAAAGGGGAAAAATAATCTGTGAACTCTTGGACACTGTACAAAAAGCACAGACAGATGTGAAAACAATAAAACTTTGATTTGTTAAAAGTGCCGCACGATATAATTTAAGCTTAAAGTTGATTCTAACAGGGCAGAACGAAAACTAATACGAATATCATAATCAATTTATAATTTAGAGTAGGAATGTCATTTTCAATAGCATCCAGCATATTTAAGTTGTATTCAAGAAAGGAGCTCATCTTAAGTTTTCACTTTTTAATCTAGGCACCTTATAATATTGTTAATATTAATTATAATAATAAAATTAATATTAACAATATCATTATTCTTATAGCTAATATATAACTAATGTTTTAAAATAATGTGTTTGAAGAATTTTAATGTTTTGATCAGTGTAGAATACTAAGAAATAAACGAATAAAAAGAGTAAGCATAAAAGAAACACGTTATAAGAGAAGAGAATTTTTTTTAATAAATATATCATTATAATTAATTGTGTTAAATGTCACAGCATAAGATATAAAAGACAAAAATAAAGAAAGAAAAAGTTTAATAAGCACTATAGTAACTTCTAATATCAATATATTAATATTTTATATCTCAATATACAAATATATGTTATACAAATATATGTTATTCACAACCTCAGTCATTTTATAATAGGTTATATCTCAAAACCCTTAGGCGATTTGCAGTCCCCATGGTTACTAATTTTTTTAATAATATATAATTTAAAAAATTTGTCTACTCACTTATGGTAAATTAGTGTTGTTTAAGGACTAATAAATTAGTTTTATAAGACTTTTATATTAGAACAAAATTTACAATAAGATGTTAAATTACAATATGATTTTGCAACATAAATGACCAAAATTTCGTAAATTCAAATAATACTTTAAATTATAAATTCAAAATTTTAAAAAACAATTAAATTATTAAAGATCACATAATTGATTTTGAAAACCTTTTAAGCTCTATGTGTATTTAGATATCTATTAGATTAGATTTTGTTTGATTTAGGTTTAGATGTATAGTAAATTTTTAATAATTTTACCATATTTACTATCCACTTTACGTTTCCAATCGTGGATAAAGTTATTAAAAAACGAGTTTATATAATTCCTTTTAAGGATAATCCAAACATAAAAGTGTTTTAATATCAACTTAAATATTATTATTTTTTGGTAGATTTTATTCTTAGTCTTTTATATTTGATGAAAAGAAAAATCCACGAGTTAGTTGCAAAAAATAATTTATTTAATATACAAAACTATGTTTGGATTATTGTTGGATTTCCCAAGGAGGATGGTCAATGTACTTTTTGAGAGAAAGCTTCCTTATATTTTTACTCTAAGAAACTCCTTTTTCTATTTTTTAAAGCATAACATAATTAATTTTATCGTAATCAACATAGCTATACGAAGTTGTTTTAATGATTGACATATGTCTTTCGATATAACATTGTTTTTCATATAAATATATTACAAATACATAATCAATCTACATCTTTCATTAAAGATATATTTTCATAAAATCTTTCATTCCTAGAAGGAAAGTTTACGTATAATCTGGATAAAGTTTAACTTTAACTTTTAAAAAATACTTATTGTTTTATTTCACTTTCTTAAAAATACTTATCAAAAGTCCTTCCAAAAAAAAAATAATACCTCCAAACCACAGTCTCATCCATGCTTTTCCATCAAAATATTTATAGGTAGTCTTCCTACAAATTCTTTAAAATCTGCATATACTTCTTCTCTCTCTTTTTAGCTCACTTGGTCATTATATTTTCTAAACCAAACAAAGAACTACCAAATGAAAATATTTTTCAAAGTGTCAGGTGTAAGTAAGAGAGAGAGACATAACGTGAACACTGGAAAAGTAGCTCCTTCATATAATGCTGGTCTTATCATAATGTGCTACTTTTCATTGTAGATGCCTAATGGACTTCTATATTCATCATTACCGATGTGGGATATTCATATTCTGCCCCTGACGTGTTATTGCGTCAGTAAGGGAAATACCTAAAAGCTGAAACATGGGTGGGTAGATCCAGTTCAAATCAGTCGTAGCTACTGATATGAAATCCAATTTTATACGTAGTAATTTTGTTTTGCAATTGATGATTACAACTTAACATTCAACATTATTCTATCCCTCACCCAGGATCGAAAACACGATTGAAATTATGAAGAACGTAAAAAGAAGCCAACGAATTGATGTAATCCATTATGCAAAATACAATGCTTTCGTATACATATACATCAATATAATTATAAGTACAATGAAGGAGGTGTGATGGCGACCGGGTACAGAACATTGATCAAAGGTTGTTTAATGAGAGACTCAGACAACATCAGATTTTCGACCGTCGAAAACGCCATCTTGTGCTGACTTGTTGAAAAACTCGATGCAATCCGCAATGGCCTCGTTGTAATGCGAGTAAGAGGAATAGTAGGAACTGCATGAAGTCTTGGGCGGTTCGAACCGGTCCGAAACTTTGTGCTTTGAATCCTTGGACCGACGAGAAGGTACCGAGAAAACAAGGCGCATGAAGATCTTGCGGAAGCGTTGAAAGAGCTTCATGGCAGAGAGGTTGTTGAACTTGGGAGGAGGTTGAGGGGTTTCTTCCAACGATGCTTCTTCAGTAGCCCCTCTTATTTGAATAACGACAAAATTCTCTGTTCCTCTAAGTGGGTTGTTCTTGTGCATTTTTCTCTCCCTTTCTCAGAATGGCACCACTTTCTTGAAATATATAGGTATAGTTATGATGCACAAGTATGGTTTGGTTAATTTTGTTGAGGTTATATATAAAATGGTGAGAAACTGAGCATTTAAAGCTTGAGATTATATTCCATATTGTGAGGCAAAAAAGCAGTTCCATGTGCCCAAATCATTTGCATGGCCTTCTTGGTTTCTTTGCTTGGTTTGGTTGATTATGTTGAATTAACATCTTAAGCTAATTCATGAGTTGCTGTGTTTGATTAATTAAATGGTGGGAGGAGAATTAGAAGCTTTGGACAGAGCAAAATTTGATGATTTGTTGTTTAGCGGTGAGTTTAATAAAAGGCGAAGAATGATGATCGGTCCACTCTGCCTCAAATATAAAACCTTGACGGATCTCCAACAAGAATCATTTGTAACATTTGTGGAACCCATCCAACATGTCCAACGTTAAAGCCACTGATTTTGACCTAATTCCCTCTTTCTGGATTTTTCTTTTATGTACATTCATCAATCCTGCAAAAGTTTCTGCTTTCACCATCAAATTATAGCAAGGATAACGTGAATAGTGCAGGAATGAACTCACCAATATTTATATCTGTGATTATATCTTTTGTTTGTCGCAATCAATACGAATCGTTCCGTATCCCAAATATCCACCGGGTGGGGTTTTTAGTTGTAATGTAACAAACAGTAACGGTGAGCGCACACCCACTCCCACACATATATGCATGTCCGTCACGCAAGTTATCATTTCAAAATTTTTGTTTTCACCACCATCCTTTCATAAATATCCATTTAATATTTTTATTTTAATAATAAAATATTATATTCAAATTAGTTAAAAATCAAATTAATAAAAAAATATTAAATAGAATGTATATCATAGATTATGGTCAAATAGAATAATTTTTAATTAGTTAATATAATAAAGAAATACTTGTATTTGAAGTAAACTTTGCCAATACTTTAATATTGACATACAATTTATCCTTTTACTAAAATTTAGATATTTATGTAATATCTCACCAAACGTCACATTAATATTAATTATTATAATATAAATATATATTTAGATAATATTTATATTATATTTAAAATTTTTTAAAATAAAATTTATTCTTAGAAATATATATATATATATATATATATATCAAGAAAAAATGACCAAAAAAAAATCTTATATTAATATATATATA
>Ga0099824_1007524_pt1 | contig 14399 bp, 14 predicted proteins | sample SiratrowhiteBW_FD_76837 | JGI IMG/M metagenome (GOLD analysis project Ga0099824, IMG submission 76837) | Root nodule microbial communities of legume samples collected from California, USA - Siratro white BW | ecosystem: Host-associated > Plants > Roots > Nodule | place: USA: California...
ATGACCGTTCTCAAACTGCTTCATCTCATGTTCATCTACACTTCATCTTTAATAATAAAAGAAAAAAAGATAGGGTCAATCTTTCAAAACTACTTTGAACTACTTTCAATGCAGAATAAAAATAAATTAAATAATAAAAAAGGGATTCACTTAAGTGGTAACGATTCTTACGTTAAGGGGGATTTTGACGGACACATATACGGAGAAAAAAAAAAGAGCATTGAGAATAGAGAAAGAAGAAAACACAAAAAAAAAAAAAACTCACAAATCATTCTTATGGCACCAACATGCATCTTCATGAACACATCAAGTTCCACCACTCCTACCATGCACCTCCCACTTCGGAACCCACAAAAAACTACCTGAACCAGCAACAACACCACCCTCAAAATCACAAAAAGATTATATTTTTCATGGGGGTCAACAGAGGAAGGATGGTCAAACTCAAAGAAGAGAAAAAAAAAACGACATTATGGGCTTCACAATTTCTCTCCACAGAACCTCCAAACTGCTCCACTCACGCCTTCACGCTGTCGGAAGCTGTCGCTGTCGTCGACGTTGCCGTCGACAGCACCCCCCGTCGTCGCCGTTACCATGCACCTCCACGAGACTCGCTCCACTCACGCCTCCACGCTGCTGGAAGCCGCCGCTGTGGGCAGCGCCCGCTGTCACCGCCATCAACCATGCCCGTCGCCGCCGCTGTTGCCCATGTCAGCCACGCCGATTTGCCCTGCCACAACACCTCACGTGCATCCCTCAAACCCTAATAGATTTCTGATTAATGGGGGTGCTCTCTGCACCCCATGTGTTTGTGGCTACACCCACACTCTCTCATTCCCAAAATGCCCTTGGCCATAAGTGGGTTTTTGACTAGTGAAGCTACTTCCTGCACCTCCATTAATTAGGATCTGCACCCCAGCTCTTCACAATTCCTAAAATACCCTTAACACTAGTTCGGTTTTTATTGGTTAGTGGAGGTACTTCCTACACCCCCAGTAATTAAGATCTGTACCCGCACTCCCTTCAATTACCAAAATCCCTTAGTCATGGTTGAATTTCTAATTAGCGGATCTACTTCCTGCACCCCTATTAATTAAGATCTACACTCCAATTCTTCTTGATCCCCAAAATGCCCTTAATCATAGTTGAGTTTCTAATTAGCGGATCTACTTCTTGCACCCCCATTAATTAAGATTTACACTCCAATTCTTCTTGATTCCCAAAATACCCTCAACCCTGGTTGGATTTCTGACTAGTGGAGCTACTTCCTGCATCACCCCAATTAGTATTTGCACATGGTACCTTATTCAAAGCCCAGGCTTTAAACCTGACACCTTATTCAAAGCCAGGCTTTAAACCTGACACCATTACTCAAAGCCCAGGCTTTAAACCTGGCATTGTTACTCAAAGCCCAGGTTTTAAACCTGAGACCTTATTCAAAGCCCATGTTTTAAACCTGGCACCATTACTCAAAGCCCAGGCTTTAAACTTGGAACTGTTGCTCAAAGCCCAAGTTTTAAACCTGACATTGTTACTCAAAGCCCAGACTTTAAACCTGGCACTGTTTCCCAAAGCCCAGGCCTTAAACCTGGCACCTTACTCAAAGCCCAGGCTTTAAACCTGACACTATTATCCAAAGCCCAGGCTTTAAACTTGGCACTGGTGCCATTCACTTACTTTATTTTCAAATACAAGCTTTCAAAAATTTCAAAAAAAAAAGAATATCAACACAAACAACAATCTTATCAACAAAAAACTACGTAACCCTGATTCTCCACCCTTAAATGGAGATACGTAGGAGCAAGGTCAAACCTTGTTGGGCCCTTTCCCAAAATAAAAAATATTTTTCTTTGTTTTTATTTGTATTTTTTGTCTTTTTTTTCCCTTCTTGGGAAAATAAACATTTTACAAAATCACACTTATTTTACTCATTTAATTAAAGGTACCGTCTTAGGTTTTGTTTTGAATTGGAGAGTTGATTTGTGGGAATGAGTTTGAGTTGATATCAGATGAAAATGCCTGTAAAGTTTTGTTGTTTGGATTAAGACAAAGATAATGAGAGATGAAGAAAAAATTTATAAAAGTTTGTGAGTGATATGATAGGTGTAATAGATAAATAATTTTTTAATAGATATAATTAAAATTAATGTAAAATTAATTATAATTAATTTATTAGATTTGATTGATAAACTATTATTTTAATTGTTGGAATTTTAAAAGTATCAATTATTTTAAAATTAAAAATAAATAAATAAATTATCATAGTTAATAATATTATTATTTTATATTTTTTTATTATTATAATTATATTTTTATTATTATAATATTTTTATTAAATTTATTATTATTTTCATAATAATAATAATAATTATTATTATTTTATATTATATTATATAATTATAATTTAATTCAAAATATTACAATAAATAATAAATATTAGTTTTATAAAAAATATGATAGATCAACTTTCCTCGCAAATCTGTTTACCCTTTCAAAGAATAAAGTAAGTGAATGCTTCATCTCGTTATGAGGTTTTTATTAATATTTTAAGTTTTGATTTTCGAGTTTTGAACACGAATTTTCGCAACCTAATTTTCTCGCAAATCAGTCGCAAGTCGCAGGAAGCAAGTCTTAAAGATGAAAAAAACAACTTTCTTAAAATATAAGTAAATAAAAATAAATAATTTTCTAATAATTAAGAAATCAATTAATACAAACATAATTTTGATACATGAATAATATAAACAAATAAAGAAGAGATGCATATTAAATTATTTTAATTATAATTTATTCGTCTAATAAAATAATTGATTCAATATAAAACATTCTAATTAGATTTGAATTTTGTTTTATCTAAAATTAAAATAAAAAATATAAGATCAATTTAATTTTATTACTTTTGATTGTCATTTTAATTACATTAAATTTTAATTAATATTACGTTTTATTTCAAATTAAACATCAGTACAAAATGATGAACATTTATACAGGAGTCCTACTATTTTAAAGGAGAATCAATTTTGTTATCGCCTCATCTGTCTAAGAATTTAAATCATAAATAATATACAACAATAATTATGCAATTTTATTATCTAACAATCTCATACAAATTACTTTCTCGAAGTTAAAAAAAAGTAAAATATAAATAAATAAAAATAATTATTTTTATTATAATTAAGAAAGCAATTATTTTAAAGATAAATTCGATACATAAATATTGTATTTTAAAACATCATAATATTTTTATGACTTTCATATCTTATATAATTACTTAATAATTATATATTACAATTTTATTTCAAAACTTTATCTATATTTGTTTTCAATATTTAAATATAATATTTTATTATTAAAAGAAAGACTAAAAAAAATGATTAAATAATCATGTTCTATGAAAGAATTGAATCCCTGATGGAAAAAGAGCACGAACCCTCAAAAAGCCGCAGTCGCACACACTCCCCTGCGCCAAAATCAGGTACATTATTTTCGTTTCACTGAACTTTCTCTCACTCCACGCAGGCAGAGAAGAGAAGAAATTGAATCCCAACCTAACCCTCCCTTTATGTAACCTATGATAACAGTTTAAATCCCTATAAGTACTTGATAACAGTTTAAATTCCTTTAAACTTTGATAACAATTTAAACCCCTGACATTTTTTTTTTCACTCTTTGGATTTATCTTAGCTGAGGGTTGAAGTTAGGGTAGTCACTGCAAATGGGTGTGGCGGAGGCCAACACAGCCCTTCAAGCTCCCTCAACGTCAGATAGCGTCGAAGCCTTGCTTGATGTAACGAAGTTGAAATCAAATAAATTAAGTTCATATGTATGTTTTATTATTTAGTGTGATTAATTGTTATGTTGAGTGTTGATGATGTTTTGACAGGCTGCAAGATATAATGACATGGATGATATTAAGAGCTTAGAGGCCAGTGGGGTTCCTCTTGATTCCAAGGATGATCAGGGGAGAACAGGTATGCATCAAAGTTATGAGAATTTAATTCACTGTGGAAAAAGTTTTAATATTTTGCATTTTATTTGACTTGTTATTTGGTGGGATCTGATAGTTTTGCTTAGAGTGAATGAGGGTAGAGTTTGTTAGGATGCAAAGTTGTGTAATGAGGGTTTTTTTCTGTTAGGATCGCATTCAATCTTAACGGAAATAGAGGGCTATGTGGTCTTGTGAAATTGGTATACTATGGTGAGGGTGGAACAAAGGGGCACTTCAAAAGTATAAAAGGAAATCAAATCTATGCATATTAGACAAATCGGTGGTTAGGCATTGATGGGGCATCGTAAAGAATCAAGCTTGGATATTGGTTTTGGAGCAGATGTTATCAGCCATGGAAGCTCATTGATGGCACCAAATGTTAGGGATAAAATTAGTAACTCTTGGAGATCTATCGTAGACTGTAGATATAACTAAATTATATCTTACAAGGTCCATCTGAACCAACTTTGACTTGAAGATTTACATTACTTCCTTTACTACAATTTTTGGAATAATCAAACATACTCTTGAGTGTTCCCTATTGCGTTCGCTTCATCTCATCATTAGGAATATATATGTTAATGTGAAGTACCACTGTCCTTCATTAGCATACTACACATTACTATGAACTTTTAAACTAGTAGTGATGTACCACTCTCCTAATCTCATCTGATTTGGTGGATTTTGGGTATAACTTTTGATTCCTGGCTAGAAATATATTTCTTTTGTCAAATACTTGGTCTCAATTTAAAAAAATAAAATAAAATTAGAGCAGATTATATGGGTGGTTTACATTGATATGTTAAAAAGATGTTAAGGTGGATTTTGGTTATAGAGTTTGATTTAAAGTTTGTCTTTGACGAGGTCATGAGACGTAGGGCTTGTGATTAGAATCCCATTTCGTAACGTCATATCGATTAAATAAATTGACTTTCATATTGAAAAAGGGCATTCAGAACTGCAGCCAGGGATAATAAAGTTATTCAAGGAGAAGATAATTTTTTTCTCTTATGAGTAAATTCAGAAATAGTTTAGCTATGAGCTATTGTACAACTGTGCTTGACTTTGCTCCTTTGATGTATGCATCCAGCTCTTCATATGGCTGCGGCTAATGGACATATGGATATTGTGGAGTATCTAATCATTAAAGGAGTGGTGAGTAGCTTTTTCCCAAACGTTTTCATATGGTTTTATAACTTTGTGATCTGAGTGAGCCATTGGTTGATTGCTACAATATAGTAGACACTTTCTGTCTGACATTTCATTGGCCATTACCAACTTTTTCCTTGAGTAATTCTGTTCTTGCACTTTCTATTTGATGAAGATTCACTGTCTGATTGACCATTACCTACCTTTCCATCACTCACATCTCACTTTCGTACATCCAATCATATTAGAGGTTTTAAAGCTTGTGCTTTTGAACAGGATCTTGATTCACCAAATCAGGAAAAGAATACACCTCTTCATTGGGCGTGTCTTAATGGGCATGTTGACGTAAATAACTGTGTTCTTTCACTGATATCTCCTTATTTTCCAGCTCATGGTTTTCTTTAACATGTAAAATGCCTTTCAGGTTGTGAAGAAACTAATCATAGCTGGAGCTAATGTCAGTGTTTTAAACAGGTTTGTTATATTACCGTATCAAGAATTTTAAGATGTGCAGTGAGTTTCTTAAAACAAAAATTAGACTTAGTTTCCTAAATGCTTCCGATGTTCTGTAATTAGAATTGGACTTGTATATTGATAGCTGCTTAATAAAGATTTATAATAAAGTGTAATGTAGTTTCTCAAATTAAAATTTCAATTTCCATTGTAGAACATTTAAAGTTCATAAATTAAGTACAATGCTTGTGTACGGACCACATAACCCAGCCATTGAATAGCACATCGCTATTCGTATGACTTTTATGGTAATTAATGTGAAAGTCAATAAATTTAACATAAATGGTAGATTGTGATTGGATGATAGCGTAAAATTATTTTGCATTGTCTTACTTTTTTTTCTCAAAAATTTATTTAAATTTTGCCCTTGTAATGAATCTGTTTTGGCAATGACATTTCCAGTCACGAGAGGACCCCAATGGATGAAGCTGTGAGTAGGGGAAAACTTGAAGTGATGGATGCAATTAATGAAGCTGTGGCACTTGTTGAACTTCGTGGTGCTATGGTTTCTGCAGAACAAACCTGAAGTTTATGTTACTCTAAGTAGTTTGTAATGTGAGAGGAATTTGGTGATGGTTATACATGTGGTCTTATAATGTTTACATTTTTAGTGTGAACAATTTCATGAGTATGTTTTCTTCTTTTATCAGTTTCCATATAGGATTTCCTCTATCAGAAATCAAAGCTGGTTCGTTTCTTGAATGTGCCTAAAACAAAGTCACACCTTATTTTATTCCGAAAGAGTATTCCAAGAGTGCAAAAAAATGGCACCCTAGTTCAACCAGGTGGACGGTATGATTTAATGTCTTCTTATGGCAAAATAAAATAAAATTTACGTTTAGAGTTATTACTCATCTTGTAAGTTTTTTTGTTCTTAAAAAATAAAGGTACGGTTTGTTATCATTCGTTTATTTTATAAAATTAATTTCTCTAATTAATGAAAAAATTTAAAATTAATTAAAACATTTTATATCTTGTGATTAAATGTTTATTTATACTAATTGCATTAACACTTTTCATTTTGCTTGTTTTAATTTATTTTTGTTTTATTTCCTTGGTCTGATCTAACAAAATTCTTAGACAGTGGGCGGTTTCCAGCCTATTTTCAGTGTTCATTCCTCTCCATTACTTTGCCCTGCATATTCTACTAAAATATTGAAAATGTTCTAAAAATATAAAAATTGTATTTTAAAATGTATAATGTGAAATATTTCTTTTGGATTGAATAATTTGAAATATAATTTTTTTTATTCTGAAATATATTTTTGTATTTCATATCCAAAATATATTTTTTATATTTTGAATTTTCCTGCACTTCCATGACGATATCCTCCACCTCCATATTTTTTTTTTGTGGCCTTCACCAGAATCGAACTGGAAACCTTTACTGCGTAAGATTAAGGTGATAACTACTACACCATAGCAGATTGCTGGTTGTACAACTTACAAAACAAAACAATTTATAAATATATTGCAGGTTACAATTTTTTCTTAAATGTATTGCGTACAAATTTTTTTTTAAAATGTATTGCGGGTTGTACAACCCGCAATGTAAAAATTTTAAAAAACGTATCGCAGGTTCTACAACCCGCAATGTAAAATATTTTTACACCATGGGTTGTAGACGAAAGACATTTTAATTTTTTTATTATGTCCAAAATAGGAATTTTGAAAAACTATGGAGTTGCAGGAAGAATCATTCCTGTGCTGAATGTTTTGAAGAATGCTTCTTCCTGCACTTTTCTTTGGTACCTCCAAATATTTTAAAATTTATTAAAGTGTCCCGTTTAAAAAATAAATCATTCTGTCTCCCGGTATATTTGTTAAAATATTGTAATAGTAAGAGATGGAGGTGTGTGAGGAAGGTGAAGGTGTATCGTGGTGGCGAGGTGTTGTGGTGGTAGTGACTTTGAGTGGTGACTTGGTGTTGGCAACGGCAGAGTAATGGTAGAGACGGCAGAACATAGGATAATTTGAAATAAGTTGAGTGAAGTGGGTTGCAGTTGTATTTCAGAATTCAGGATTTCGAAGATTTTCGAAATACGTTTCTGAAAGTATTAGTGATTTGAATCTACATTTCCGGAATAAGCCATCATGGAGGTGTTTTTTTTACATAAACTAATTAGCTTCTGGAACATCCGTGTTTAATGACTTTTGGAATGACCAGTTTCGATAGCTATTAAACATGTTTCAGAATAGACTATTCTGAAAGCTAATTGATTATTTAAAAAAGGAAAACACTTTCAAAATGAATAAATGGTTCGAAAGGATAAAATGACTTTCGAAAAGACATGTTTCGAAAGGATAGAATGACTTCCCGAATAGGTCAATCTAGAAATTATTTTATGCTTTCCGAAACAGTCTATTTCAGAAGTGTTAAAAAAAAATCTCATCCCTAATTGCAAAACCATCCTAATCATCATCAAAACCTTCTAAATCATTCTTACCTCAAACGATTGACACGATCGTGGACAACGAAAGCAAATGCCGCAATGGCAAACTGAATGGAGGTGTGAAATCCTTGGAGGGGGAAGAGTATACGAAAGTGGAAGATTGAAAAGATTATAATGGTCTCTACAATAAAATATGAGAGGCAGTTTTGAAAAATTTAAAATATTTGGAGGTGTCCGAAAAAATTTTGAAGGTTCAGGAAGAAGAAGAAGCCGTTGCCTTTAAAATGCAGGAAATTGGTTAAAATATTTTGGGCTTGAAAAGAATTATTGTATACTTTTCCTTTTAAAGTTATTTTTTTTAAATAAATAAAATGCATTGCACTCAAGATAAGAAATCAAAATTACAAGAGCACGAGTTTTCTTATTCAATTACTAACAACTTTGGGGTTAAATTATAGATTTGACAGTTTCATTTCACTATCTAATATGATTTTGCATTTTATTTTGATTTTTAATTTTTTTTTCACTATTTTTCTTCAAAATCTTGTACAGTAACCTTTTGTTTTGTTCTTTCATATATATATATATATATATATTTGTTGTAAGCAGTTTTTTAGGACTAAAATGTAAACATTATTTAGTGACTAAAGTGAAAAGTAATGACAAATGTGATGAAAAAGAATCATATAAAATAAGGTTGAATAGAATTTATAAAATAGTTTAAAAAAAATTATTGAATTCGCTCTAGCCACTTTAATTAAAGAATAAAACAGAACAAATAACTAGAGGGTGTATCAAAAGCTTTTTAGAAGAATGGATATGTTTGAACTTGTTTGAGTCTCTAATAATCTTTTCGGGTCAAATCCAATTTTAAAAGAATCATTATGGGAAGTATCAAGGAGAAGTCTTTTAATTATATAAGTTATTTAGAATAATTTAGGACAACTTCTTCATGGACCTCCATAATCTCATCTTGCACCTCCATAAATTTTAAATGACATAAAATACCCTTGTTGAAATTACAAATATAGGTATGAAGGAATTTGAAAGAAAAGGCAAAAGGGTGTTTTGGTGTAGTTTAGGGTTGTTAAAGGTTTAGTGGTGGTTGCCGGTCGTTGGTGTTGATTCGTGTCGTGGTAGGGTTGTTTGACATCGATGGGTGGGTTATTGAAGGGTGCTATTAGTGGTTGTCGTGGTGGTAGCAGGACAAGTTGCAGAGGTGGTAAGTCATTTTTTTTTCGAATTGAATACCGAATTGTACAATTCATTAAATCACTAGAATGTACAATCTAATATATATTTTGACTAAAAATATGTACATCAGATTCCAGGATTCGATATATAAAATGTATAATGGATTAAGAAAAGGGGTCTAATTCGTAGACATTTTTTGTATACCGGATTGGACCCCTATAATTATAATCAGGTATACAAGGAACCATCTTGGCATGCGTAGTGGTTTATTTGCATTTCTTCAATGCTTTATTGGAAATATTGTAATACAGAAGATTGATATGGCAACTATTTTACAAGAAGGGCACGAAGAAGTGGTGTAGGGCATTGCACAAATATTAATAAAATGTGCAAGAAAGCAATCTTGCATAGTATTCTTGCTAATTGATTTATGAGCTTTGGAGAAACATTTTCAAATTGCTGAAAATACTTATTCGTGTTTAAAGTTGGGCAACTCTTGTTTCACATCGAACCAAGTTGTTGAGAAGAAAAGTGAGATTAATACTAAGAAAAATCAAGAGCTTGTCAGGGCCCAAATGGACTAGTACACCATCTCTGAAAATAAATTTAAGACCAACCATTGTTGATTCTTCATTTAGTGTGGTATCTTTAATTGTAATTGTTGGAATAAATTAATATAAAGGCAAAGCTGAAATATAAAATTATACTTGAAGGGTATTTTTGTCATTTTAATATGGAGGTGTAGTTGAGATTATGGAGGTGCAAGAAGAAGCCATCATAATTTAGAATAATTTGAGTCAAGTAGAATAGATTTGGACTTTGTATTTTATGTCATGTAATATAACATTTTGGGCTTTGAAGCCCATAAAAATCTTGCAAATTCCTTACCTCCACATCAATCCATTGAATTTCTCTAAGTTCTAAAAATGCTTCTGCCTATCAAAACTTCTTCATAAGTCATCTAAAGAAGAAATCTCAAAGATAACTATTAGAAGAATAACATTTGCCATCGAGTAACAATTTAGGGGAAATCATATATTAGTTTAAAAAAATTAAGAAGATTTTCACAAATATTTTATTAAAGACAACAAAGGCTTACACAAGTTTAATAGCTCAAATAAGTATTATTTAATACTAAATTATTTCTGACTTTCAATGACTATTATATTACTATCACTCTTGACTACAATTTGTTGTGCAAATCTTAGAGTATTGAACTCCATTAATTAGGGTATGATATCTAATTGTCGTAGTGTTATCTAGTAGTTGGAATGACACCCACAAACTATAGACGTGTCTCATAGTAGAAGTATTTTCATGAATCAGGTGTACGTATTTGGTGAACTAGTAATCCATTGTAAGTGTTTTATTTTGTTATTGTTAGTTAGTTCTCATAATATACTTCCAACTAACATGCAATTGCTTTGTAACCTTATATAAGGGTATTATACTTTTTGTGATCATGAATACGACAAAGTACCTTTTGTGACAGCATATACCCCAACCACTTAATCACAAAATAAAGAAGACACAAAACTAAAGGGTGAATCAAGAGTTTTCTAAAAGATTTGACCCATTTAAGCCTGTTTGGGCTTTCAAACAACTATTCGACTCCAAATTCAACCAAGAAGAGATCACTCTAGAGAGTATGTAGCCCAAGGAGAAGTCTTCTATTTGTATAAATATTTTAGAATAGCTTATAATAATTTGGTTGTAGTTGGACAAAGTAGAATATATTCAGGCCTTGTATTTAAGGCATGAGTAGAATAGGGTTTACTATTGTTTGTAGAATCTTCTTTGGAGCATCAAGTGGACTTGACCAAGCCTAAATCAAACCCTAAGACACCTAGGGTGTGTTGCACACTCCATAAATAGCTCACAAAACACGTTTAATATGTGTTAAATCAGGCAAGGTGGCGTGATATGCATGAGCCTCCATATGACACATCCTCATTGGCTAGATTAGATATAGGCTTTCAAATCAAATTTTTAGTAGGAGTTTTGACACACCATTGGTTGACCACTAAGCCTATAAATAGAGGGATCCAACCATGTATTTTTTTAGCTTATGAATGATAGAGTTATGTTGCAAATATTTTAGCCCTCTTGTTCATTTAGCTCACTTCTAGGTTAACACCACTAGAGCTAGCTTAGACATTTTCTCAAGAGAGTTGGTCACACTTCTCTCTCTCTTCCATTAGATTAGTTATGAAATTTTGAAATCTTATACAAAAATTTTGATATTTGGAAATTAGAAATTTGGTCTCGAAAAATGTTAAGAGCACATCAGGTTCGAATGACCATGTTCTGTGCTCCTACGACTCGCATTGGATATCGCCTGATGCGTATGGTCTTTTGATTATCCAAACGAAATAACAAAAGTATTTTTTTTTTGAAATAATTTTCGCATAACGCATGCAAATATTTGGATGTTTAATCGAATTCATTTTTGAACAAGAAGGACAATATTTAATTATTTCTATATCTTAATACAAGTTTCTTTTTTTCCTTTCTTAAAAATAAAGGATGATGAAACAATAAGATTCAATAAAATGGGCTTGAAAAATATATAGGTACAAGAACGTTGCAAGTAACAAATAATGGGTTCATGGCCTTTCAATAATAGTAAAAATCATGTTAGGCGGCCAATGTGAGGGTGCAAGCGGTAGAACAAACGGAAGTGGCGGCTAGGCTGAAATTTGTCGACGGCAGCCCACGACGGTTGGGGTGGAGGTCGTGGGTGGCGCGAGGGGCTGACAGCGGAGACACTGACCTGCAAAGACATAGTGGTGCAGTGGCGTGAGGTGGGGTTGAAGATGGTTTGGAAAATGGCAAAAGGGGATGGCGAGGGTGTGGCTTGAGTGATGTGGGGCGTCGTTGGTGGTGGGGTGTTTTCGCCTCCGACGACAGTGGCGGTAGGTGGTGGTTGGAGGGTGCGGCCATGGCGTGGGGCCCCACAACGACAAACGACACAACAACGGCCTAGTGCGTTGACGCCGCCGATCTTGTTGAAGGCAAGGAAGAGGAAAGAGTCTGAATGGATGATGAGGTTTGGTGAGGGCGAAGCATTTGTGGATGGCGGTTTTAGGGGAGGAGCGGTGCAAATGGAGGTGATGGTGGAGGCACTCATGGAGGGCATCTATGGTTTTGACTTTTCCAGGGATTGGAGGTAGGGCGTCATCTTTCAGGGCGGTATTTTCGTGATTAAAAATGGATCTTGATTACTGTGGGTATTTGGTGACTTGCAAAAGCGAAAAGGGTGAGGGTAGTGTGGTAGTGCTAAGAAAAATGGAGAGAAACAAAAAAATAGCAAGGTTCTTTTAGTTGCTTTCGGTTTGATTGAGGTTGTTCTGTCACGGTGAGTTAGAGGCTATTGTGTTGAGGCAGAGCACCGACGAATGTGGATAGCATTGAGGGAGTTTAAAGGAGGTTTTGGGTGTCTTGGTTAGTTTGGTCTATGCATCTATTGTTTCACTTATGGTTTAGTTTCGTTTGTAGGTGAAGAGCTCAAATGTGAGAACGATGATTTTTTTTTAATTTAAGCATTATTATTGTTGTTCCAATTAGTCACTATTTTATTTGGTGAGTGTATGGTGCCTAGAAGTACTACATTGAATGCATAATGAATGTTTAAAAATATGTATATTGAGTAAAAAAACAAAGAAAGAAACACAACAGAGCGAAAATAAATGCAAGTGAAACAGAGCAAAGGAAGAGGATTCAGACAGAAGAAAGGAACATGTAAGGAAGTAACAAAAAACCTCTTCTTTTTTGACTTGTTTTATGAATCGCCCTTCATTATTTCTTTCTCTTGCTCCTTCTTCTGAACTGATGAGAGTTATGGGGAGAAATAACCAATCGAACTGTGTTTTTTCCTTGAGAAGAAGGTTTGCTTCTTGCTGGAGCAAGAATGAAAAACAAGAATTTTTTTTAGAGAGTTGCAAGAGCAGTGGAATGAAACCCCGATTCCTCTCGCTTGTGACCCCCATCCCCCTATATGAATCCTCAGCTAAAGAAAAAAACGTTGCAGAGTTGACTTGGTCTAATGTTTTCATTTACAAAGGGACAAAACAAATTTTACTCAGAACAAGTAATGTTTGGCAGCAGCAGGGAGCTTGGTAGGAGGAATTTAGTTAGAAAGGGGCAATCTTGGTTGTAGAAGGAAGCATTAGTGATAGCAGCATTACAGGGAAGCATTGCAGAGGGGAGAAGCAGGCGGAAGCACTGAATATACAAGAGATTTGGAGTTTTCTGAAATAAGGATGGTGCAGCCTGCAGGAAAAAAAATCCCACTGATTCTAGGCAAAAGAAGGAGACCCCTCCAAATTCAAAATTTTTTTCTTTTTTATTGCATAATATTTAATTTTTCAGAAAAGAAAATGTAAAGTAAAATAAAATTGCATATGAAAAGGAAATATGCTCTCTTTTTTTTGGATTGATATTGATAAAGAAGGTAAAATCTAAGAATGAGATAAAGCAACCATTCAAAAATGAAGATTATATTTATTTATTTTTATTATTTTTACTTTTCTTGAAATGAGAAAGAGATAAAAAATTAAACCATATTTTTATTCAATAACAAAAATAAGAGAAAAACAAAATAAACATTTTTTTTAAATGAAAGAAAATAAGAAAAAAATCCAAAATTTTAACTAAAGAGATTTTTATTATTATAAATATTGGAGAAATTATTAAATAAATTCGGACAAAATTAGGTGTTAGACAACATCTTTAGTTAATTTATATATTAATAAGGAACTCTATTTTCAAACCAGTAGATGATATGCCCTTATCTTAGGGTGCAACGAAAAATTTATAAAGTCTGGACTTTGAGGAACAGTGTCAGGTTTAAAGCCTGGGCTTTAAGGATTGGGGTATATATCAAATTTGGTGTTGAAAAATAACATGCGACAGTTATATGCAACATAGATTTTTTAATGAAATAATGCATGAAAAATGGAACATGACTCAATAAAACTCAACTTGGGTTAAGGGCATTTTAGTAATTGTGGAGAGTGGGGGTGCGGAACTTAATTAATGGGGTGTAGGAAGTAACCCCACCAATAAGAAACTCAATCTTGGGTTAAGGGCATTTTGGTAATTGTGGAGAGTGTGGGTGCGGAACTTAATTAATGGGGGTGCAGGAAGTAACGCCACTAATA
>Ga0099824_1007526_pt1 | contig 14399 bp, 9 predicted proteins | sample SiratrowhiteBW_FD_76837 | JGI IMG/M metagenome (GOLD analysis project Ga0099824, IMG submission 76837) | Root nodule microbial communities of legume samples collected from California, USA - Siratro white BW | ecosystem: Host-associated > Plants > Roots > Nodule | place: USA: California...
TAAAGAACACTTTGATATTAGCTATTTTTCTTAATTAGTATTAAAATTTGTTAGATAAGAAAACCGACAACTTCTTTTTCAACCACAATACATAACCACACACAAAAAAAGCAATGTAACACAAACGAAAAAAAATCAATAAACAGATTAAGAAAGATCAAACTATACATCGAAAGATAGTGGAAGATTATTATTATGTGCTAACTCATCAAAAACAATTTAGAAACTAGTGTCTACAACTACCACAACTTTGGAATTGATGGAATCATAACATTTATATTGCAACATTTCTAACTATTTTATTTAATATGAAATATTAATATATATATATATATATATATATATATATATAATGTTTGAAGTATTATTATTATTATTATTATTATTATAATAAATATTAAATTAAGTTTGAAATACATTAATTTATTCACTTTTAAAACATACATATATGGAAATGCATGTCACCCTTGCAGAAGCACAAAACTAAAGCAATACAACATAACGACAAGTTGCTACTTCATCATCCTTGTCTCTCAATCAACATCAAACACCTAATAAGAGGGTGGGATGAGATCAGTGGATTTCTTGATCTTAGATATGAACAACTTCTCAAACTCTGAATCTATGTTGAGAGCAGCTTGTTGCAGAAGATGACAACTTGCCCCAGATTGATCCCCTCCCTGCCAACTCTTCAAACAAAGGCCTGCAAATAATATAATCGTATCAGATCTTACTTTCAAATAATATTTTCATGTCACTGCATACTTTACGTAAAAAATGTTACATGAAAACTCAACAAAAACTCACTTTGTAGTTGTTACAATGGAGTAACATTCCATGCCTTCTTCCCCAGCAATTTGAGCAGCCACATAAAACTGTGGCACCACAAGCAAGTCACCAGCCTTAACTTGAGTGTCTAACGAATGTTTTCCATCGAAGCCCACAATTTCAATCTTGCCACTTCCTCTAGCAATGTAAATCAATTGAATCACAGTGGCTGCTGGGTATGAGGGTGCCTTAATTGCACCAGGTTCAAGTTTTACTCTAATCACACTCAACCCTACTTTCCCGATAAAAGGAAACTCTTTCTCAGTTAAAGTTTGGACTAATCCAGCATTGTCAACAACATTTTGTGCGCATGCAGCGTCTATGTTGTAGACTAGCTTCTTGGTCATGTCCATTTGGGGTTCAGGCACTGTTTGACTTTCGTCTAGTTTCACAATCAAAACCCCAGTTTGACTTTTTGTGAGCTTTTGAACCTCATCTTTGTCCAAGTCATATACTTTGCTGGTGAGTTCAGTTGAGAAACCTCCTATAACTCCTAGAGCTCCAGTTAGCAAGAAATAGGTGAATTGACCTGGAATAAGAGCCTTTGAAGTTTCTCCAAGAAAAAGAACGATGAGATCTGAGTCTCCATTGTTGAACCACCATGAGACACTTCCAACAGGTACTGGCACAACATCTCCCTGCTTAAGCTTCAAAACCACCTCTTCTTCAGTGTTAGGGAGTACCATCCCAACTACGCCATCAGTTCCTGCACGTGTGCCATACAATTCAGGTATTTTCATTCAATAACAAACAAAGTTCTAATACCATAAAAAAACGTTCCAAGAAATTAAAACCATTAATTCAATGATATGAAACTCAAGGATTTTCTGGGAAGTTATAAGGATATGATGAATTTTTCACTATTTTTTCGGTGAAATATTTTTAGTAAAACTTGCTGTAGTAATAAAGATGTAGAAGCATATGTGGGTTCTTACCTTGAACGACATAACCTATCTTGGATGAATCAGAATAATGAGGAAGGGCAAAGCCACGAGGGTGAATCACAACACGACCAGCACCCATATTAGTCCTAGCCAGAATTGCCATTTCAGAACCTGACCAAATGTAGTAATCTCCAACAAAAAATGGTTGTGCTGATTTTGGTGTTAAATCCAACTCCATTGAATTTGTTTTCCCTTTGTCCACGAACAATATTTCAAATATTTTAATGCATGTTAGTTAAATGAAGTAGATATGTTAAATCAAATGAGCAGAAGTCGCATGCATGAGTGTATATAACAATCCAATGCTATAACTTAACATGTGGCTCTAAAATATTGTAACCCTTTATCTTAGAACACATAAAACATCTGAAAACATATTCATAATGAGTCGTGTATATATGTACCTCAGATTTAAAGGCGACAGGAACACAAAAGAAGAGAACTTTTCTTTTCTGTGATAGCTAATGAAGAAAAGAAACTAAGAAAAAGCAGCAAACTCAATAATTAGGTGCATCCACGGTCTGGTCTGGCCAAGACATGAAGCCGAAGGGCTATATATAGATATGGCTCTTGACAATTAAGTTAGAAATTTTGTGTGTAAGAAGAGAAAACGTGTATATCATTTTTCAGATTATAAACATTCCAATGACGCAATACGATGTATTCAGAAACAATTGAGTCGAACTTCTAAAACCACACGCAAATCTAACTAGCCTACCCTCAACAAACTTACCCCCAAAATTCAAAATCAATTGATAGATTGATAAAGAAACGCCAATCTAGGGCACATGGGGTTGTGTGTTTTCACACTCATCAAAAGATTGTGGCATTCATGAGGTGGAAAGAACCCAAAAGATTTAGTATGTTTAAAATTCAAAAAAGTACTATATATCTTTTATTTTGATATTAGAATTTAGAAGATAACAATGTACTTTTATTACCATTTCACTATTAATGTAATTGTGAGAATAAACCTGTATTGTGATAAATATTAATATGAATTAACATTGAAATTATTTCACCAAACAACTGTTAAACAAAATGATATTTTTTATGTCAAAAAAGGAGTTTACAAATGTAAAATAATAAATTGTTTAAAGTTCCTTAAAATCCTTTCTATTAGAAATAAAATTGATATGATTGATCGACAATGTTATATTAAAATAGATTCACACATTGTAAATATTTTAATGTGAAAAATTGGTGAGAGTTGTGTTCGTTAGAGTTATCTTGTGTGGTTGGTTTATGTGGCTAGCTGGAGGCGTTAGCCGTCGTCTCAGTGCATGTGTCGGCTACGACGTCTTCCTTTCTCCAAAAAACTTTGCACATGATTCCATATTCTCAAACCACATGAAAAAAAATAACACAACCATTTGTTATATATAATACTCTCTTTATCCTAAACAATTTCCAATTTTAACGTTTATATGTTAATAAATTAATTGTGATAATCATATTTCTGTTAATTGTGTTGGAGTTAAATATGAATTAAAGAGTTGAATAAAAATGGATAAAGGTGAGTTAAAGAAGAAAAACATTAGATTAAAAATGGTGGGGTGATTTTTAAATAAATTTGTTTATAACTTGTTTATGAGTCTTGAAAAAAATAAACTCATTAAATTGTAGTATCATTACATACCAATTATAAAATTTATTTGAAAATTTGACTATTTTAATAAAATTGTATCAAATGTGAACTTGTTAAAAATATGATGCTTATAGTATAGGTTTTGTAAACATTTCGTAAATAGACTTATACATACCCCTACATCTAAATATTAATAAATAGACTTATAAATTCTGTTATATAAAGGATTAGTAATAAATAGGATTAGTAATAAATAGGAAATTGTTAAGTTTTCTTTAATTTTCTCTCAATTATCAAGTTTTAACTTTTGACTTTCTCATTCATTTAAGTATTCTTTATCTCAAAGTATTTATCTTTTCCTTGTTTTTTCTCGTTTTAAACTCTTTGTTGTTCTTTTTCTTAAGTATATTAAATCACTGTTAGAAAATTCTAAAATAGTGACTCAAATTAGTAATCAAAAAAATCAGTCACTATCGGTGAACGAAAAAATTGGTCACTTTTAGTGACCGAATCAGTGATCGAAAAAATCGGTTACAAATTTGGTCACTGATTCAGTCACAAAATTGGTCACAGAATCGGTCACAAAATTGGTCACAGAATCGGTCACAAAATTAGTCACAGAATCAGTCACAGAAATTGGTCACAGATTCGGTCACAAAATCGGTCACAGATTCGATCACAGAATCAGTTACAGAAATCGGTCACAGATTCGGTCACAGAATCAATCAAAGAATCAGTCACAAAATCGATCACTATACTTTAATAATTATTATTATTACAATAATTATAATAATATTAATATTAATATTAATATTAATAATGATAATAATAATATTATTAATAATAGTAGTAATAATAGCAACAATAATAATAATTATTATTATTATAACAATTATTGTTAAGTTTTCTTTGATTTTCTCTCAATTATCAAGTTCTAACTTAACAATCATAATAATATCAATAATAATAATATTAATAATGATAATAATAATAATAATAATAACAATTATAATAATAGTAATATTTATAATTATAATATTAATAATAATTATAATTATAATTTGTAATAATAACTATAATAATAATCGTAACATGGTAGAAAAGTTGTTTTAGTTTGATGGCTATAGGTTCTCTCAAGGGGTCTTGCGTTATTTAGAAATTTTTTAAATATTTTTAAAATGGGTCACAGAATCAGTCATTATACATCAACGACCAGTAAAATAGCGACTGACGCGTTTGATCAGTAATTCGATAATTGTTTTAATTAGTGACCGATTTTGGTCATTTAGTGATCGATTTTTTAGTCACTGTCAATATTTTTTTAATAGTGAATTCTTTTCAAAATTCTAAGAATATGTTTATTTGGTGTAGGTGATTCTATCATTAACTTTTAAGCAACGATATTTCATTTTTTTTTCATTATATTGCATGTTGAAATCATCGTATCTTTGATATCTTACTCAAACCCACAATGTATGAAAAAAATGTTTTTATAAGGCCAATAAGACTTCTAAAATGGTTCACCTAATTATAGTTTTTTATCTCTTATAACATTGTCCAACTTCATATAAAGACACTCTAATAATAGGAAGATGCACAATAAAAATCAAACTACAAATCTTAAAATTATCATCTATTTATATTATTTAAAAATTATTATATTTGTAATTAAATGTTTTATATGACAAAACTTAAATTGACTATGGTAAATAATATAGTTTTTTAAGTCAAACTTTGATCCTTTGATTATATTATAATTAAAAATTTAATTGAATTTAAATATAAGTAAATTATAATTAATTTTGTTGAATTAAAAGGTTTATTTGTTTCAAAAAACAATTACATTTAAATAGATGCCATTTTCAATTAATTGGAAATTGTTTTTAATGTCCTTTTTTATTTTTAATATTAAATTTCAATAAAAAAATACTTTGATATTAACCATCTTTCTTAATTAGAAGGAACCTAAAACAAATTAAAAAGGTGAGATCTTTTTTAAATTAATAAAATTATGATATTTTTATTTAAAATTTATTTTTTAAATTTTTTGTGATGTAAAATTATCTATTAAATTACCATAATTAATCTCATCTAAAATATCATTTTCAATAGAAAATAAAGACATTGTTGATCTTAAATAAGATTTGATTAGTTTAAGTTTTGAAAAACTTCTTTGAAACAATTGATACTGAAATTGTTAACATTATTTTATATGTTATATATTTGTTTGAAAAAAAATATTCCTTTTACATAATTAAGAATGTCAATTGATTTATCATTTTTTCAATTCTATAATTTCTTTTAAGATATTTAATTATAAAAATAAATTTAAGCCATCAAGATCCAACAAATTATCATGTTTTAAATATTTTTCAAGGTTTAGACATTTTTGCTTCAAAAGTACACAAACCAATGACTTTAATTTTTTAATACTAAATAAAAAAACTAAAAATATCTTTTTAAAATTTTGAATAATCTCATTCATATCTTATAGTTGACATATTTGTATATAAAATTAAAAACTATAATATATATATAACTTATAAGTATATAAAACGATATGAGTTAAAAAGATAAAACCTTATTGTCAAAACATACAGTTAAAAAGATAAAACCTTATTGTCAAAACAATAAACTTTGATATAATATCTTTTCTTGAAGTCTAAAGTTTCCTTCTATCTTTGGGTCCTGTCTTTAGGTAATCCTTTAAATTTAATTTATAAATTATAAATTTATAATGTTCTTTCTTAAATATGCACTAATTATTTTAAAATTAATTAAACAATAATAAAAAATAAAATAATTTTGAGATCACTTTATCAATCTGATATTATTTTTACCTGATGTTGATACACTCAAAAACGAACACAAACTCTGATTCCTAATTCCTCAGCCTACTCTTTTAAGTCCTTAAATAGAGACACGCATAAATATACAATATAGAATGATAAAACAAAATTGGAATTGAAAAATGACCTAATAACAATCAAACAATCAAACTAAAATAATATTATGTAAAAACTAATGAAAGAATTAGAGAAAGGAAGGACTTAACTGAACCGACAAGATATACTATGTTTGAAATTCAAAATTATATTTTTATAATTTTTTTATTTTAGAATTTATAAGATAACATTACCATTTCACTACTAAAGTAATTGTGAGAATAAACCTGGATTGTGATAAACATTAATATGAATTAACATTGAAATTATTTCACCAAACAACTGTTATATGTCAACGAACATATTTTTTGTGTCAAAAGAAAGTGAAAAACAAAAAAAAATAGAAAATGATAAATTGTTTAAATTTCTTTTTTATTAGAAATAAAATTGGATATGATTGATCAACGTGTGAAAAATGGGTGAGAACTGTTTTGTTTTGAATGTTAACACCATTCATTATTTATCATAAATAATTTCCAATTTTAACGTTTATAATATATTAATTAATTAATTGAAATGATCACATGTAATTTTTTTTAAGTATAAATTAAAGAGTAAGCTTTTTAAATAAATTTCTTTGTAACTTGTTGATGAGTCTTGAAAAAAAAAACTCGCTAAATTGTAGTATCATTTCGTACCAATTATAAAATTTATTTGAAAATTTGACTATTTTAATAAAATTGTATCAAATGTAAACTTGTTACGTACCAATTATAAAATTTATTTGAAAATTTGACTATTTTAATAAAATTGTATCAAATGTAAACTTGTTACAAATGATATGTTCATAGTACACATTAAGTTAAACATTCGTAAATAGACTTATACATGCACCCAGATTAAAATCTTAGTACTGAATTCTCTTATTTTAAACATGTTTATACCGTTGTACACACGATAGTTAAATATGTTAGCTAAATAAGAGATATATTTGGTACTCGAGAGAAAGAAAGAAATATTGATTTGATACTTTATTATATATTTGGTACTCGATAGAAAGAAAGAGATATTGATTTGATACTTTATTGTATGCTTGTTTTGTTTTGATCATAACATTTCCTTGACCATTTAACATTACTTGTTCAATAACATGTCATAAGTATGTCGATTTAACATCACCCACTCACATTATTTTCTAAACTATTTCTTCTAAAAGTACGTGAGACATCCTATTATTTATATTATATCATAGACATTTTTTTCTTTCACATCTATAGAAAAAATTAATGTATTCATATTATAATATTTCCTGATCAATTTTAAACAACATTTTAAACTATGAAATTAAGAATATTTATGAAGTACACAATTTAAAACTACTTATAATATATATTTTGATAATATAATTTATAATTTTCAAATTACGTAATTTAGAATATAATTTTGAATTACATGATTTTTAACCATATTTTTAATTATATAATTTTAAATTACATTATCTATAATATATTTTTTATAATACAATTTATAATTATTACCTAATTTAAATATAAGGGCAACTTAAATGATTATTATATCTTTTCTCGTGACAATTTACTAAGTATTGATTTAAATCATTCATATAACAAAAATTAATTTTAACTAGAATTATTTTTAGCGTTTTCGATGGTTTTAACTCCTACTTAATGTGTTATCTGTGATTTGCTTTTTTCCTGGTGGATGAAGCGTCGTTAATGGACTACTTTCTTGCAGTTCTTGAAATCCTTGTTACTGCTAGCGATTTCTAGAACCCCGTTACTGTCAGCAGTTTTCAGAACTCCCGCTATTGTCAGCAGTTTTCAAAATCCCTGTTACTGTCAGTAGTTTACAAAACCTCCGCTATTGTCAACGGTTTCCAAAACCCTTACTGCCAACAACCTCTCCTCTTGCTAGGTTCTTAACCTAGTTAATTTCATCTGTTGTATTTTTTTTAGTGCGTTATATTTTATATAAATTCTGAATCAGGTAAAAAATGATAAAAGGCAAAGATTTTAAATTTATGGTATTTATAATTAAATATAACTTTCGTAAAGGAATAATAAACAAAATATATAACTCTAAGGTAAAATAATATAAACAACAAAATATAAAGATTAAAACTAATGAAATAATAGTATCATTTGTTCTCACTAATAAAATTAGACATAATGAAAATACTGAATAACATTCTTCAATCATTTGATTATTTGTTTCTTCGATAGATACGCTTCATTGGTCAAATACCTAATATATAAAAAATAATCATAATTAGCACTATTAAAATTGAAAATAAAAAATTTATCAATTTAACTAAGATTTAAACCTTACCTATGATAATTGAAATATAGCAAAGTCCCTAGACAATTCTCCATGATAATTTAAAAAATAAAATATCAGTATCTGCGTTTCATTAACTTATGATATTAGTATAGAAACCTATTGGAACACAAAATAAATTAGTCAAATTTAAATAATATCAAAACTTAAACATTCTTATAAAAATAAAAATAAAATATTTGATAAAATGAAATGAACAGAGGACAACACAAGTCTATAGCATATGTTTGTTTTAAGAGTAGTGATATTTTGACACCACTATTCATTTTTGACACCATTTAACACTAATATATTTATTATTTTATTTATATATAATATTTTATTAATAAAATGCAGTGTCAAATGAAAATATAATATGAATAGTAATGTCAAACTAGTTTTTTTCTTGTTTTAATCAAGGTGTAACATAATATAAGAACTATGATTTTCTTTCACATATGGAAAGAGTAAGGACCAAAAGACAAGCCCTAGAATTTGAAACATTTGATTATAAATAATAATGATCTGTAATTGATCCAACAAAACAGAACACTCAAAAAAAAATGCTTGCCTTGTGAGCTGCAATAAGTCCAATGGCATTGATACATGTATCCGCCGAATGATAATTTATCAACCAAAATGTTCTCATTTCAATTGTAACAGAAGAAAAATGGACTGTCTAGATGGTGCCTACACTGAATTTTATGTCCCTTAAGCACCAACAATAAGAAACTTGGTCTTAGTGGCCCAAAATGGACACGTTATTATTTTACGTGTCTGCTTATTATCTATTTATTTTAACTTTTGCAAAACCCATTTTATTCTTTGTTGAGCAAACTTTAAATATAATAACTAGAATTTTTGTCAATTGTTTCTCCAGAGTTTTGATTGAATCAGATAAAGATCATAAATTTATTCACATCTTCTAAAATAACAAATTTACAGAATAAAAATTACGTACCACTTCAAGACCAAATTTATCTGCAGTATCATCAATAACAGTTTCATTTTCTTCCACGATTATTATAAATGGCTGCAAGAAAATTGTACACCATCATGAATAACGAAACAATGGTGTTTTTGCTACTTAGACAGTTTGATTTGGTCAGTGGATGAAAGCTAAAATACCATAAGGAGATAATTGTTGTTTTTGCTACTAAGTTTGATTAATACAAATAAGGAAAAAAAGCTAATATGTTTGTATGTATACCTTTTTGCTTTTATTTCTAGCAAAAACAAGACAGGCATCCCCTCCACAAGCATCTTTGGGAAGGATTGAATCCACATCATTTGCCAATATGCACCCTTTTTCCAAGGATTTGGAGTCCTTGACCAAGTATTGTGGTATGAAGGTATACCCAATGTGCTTGATAAAGAGCAAGTTATCTAGAAGAACTATTATCCATCAAACGTGCAGAATGAGAAATCCTCATTTATATATAATGAGAAGAAAATCGTCTTAATAATTTAATACAAGAAATGTTAAAAAGCAGCTAGTAGAAATGCCAATCTTATACACTACACACACATATGTTGAGTTTAATTAAAATATACACTAAACTATAAGATATCAGATTCTTTTAACTGATGAAAAAAATATATTACAACATTAGCTTCAGAAAATTTATCATATGAATAGCAAATTTAACATGCATGCCTGCTTAGTCACTAAAATAATCAATCATACTCTTAAAAAATTACAAGTTTTGGGTTACTAAACTCGGATGAGAGGAAAAGACAGTTCAAAGTAATAACTAAAATTATAATTCATAGATGAATGGTTTTGACATGATACTTTAACCTAACAGTTAGTTCTAAAAGTGGTAGCCACACCGTTCTAATATAGTTGAAAAAATGTCAAATGATTTGATATTTAGAGTTTACCAACCTCCTCAGCAGCTGATTTCGGGCCAGGAAATAGGCTCAGGGGAAGTGGAGACATTGCAGGAGCATGTGCACAAGGAATTTGGAACTTCTTCACTAGTTGATAACTTATAACTGCCTCGACTCCACTAATAGGTCTATCCACTAAACAAGGTAAAAAAGGGGAAGCAAGTGTCACTGTGTAAGTAACCAAATACAAGATTCATTCCTGAACTCCTGACCATACAAAGGAATGACTGAGGAATGTTCAAAAGAATAATTAAGGAAAAACAGAACAAATACTTGTTGGAATTTAGAGGACAGTGACAAGATGCAGGTAGAATCTTTTAACGTCCGGTTACATTTCAACAACAAATATCACAGATATGGTGAATATGAAAGAACCAAGAAAAAGAAACAACCCCCTCCATGACTTATTTTAATCTTATAGAACATGCACAAATTAATCAAATTATATTCTTCTAGATTTATTGCCATACCATTCCCTGTCGATAGTCATCTACATCATCAATTTCATCATCTGGGAAACGTCCAACAACAGCAATGACATTTACTTTTGATCTCTTCACTAAAGTATTCACAGCTCTAAGTAAAGAATCAGCGTGCTTAATCCTCCCAGTTGATTGGCCAGTTTCTGGATCAAGCCACTTCTCTACCTGTAAAATTTGATGCTATGTAAGTCAAATTCAGGAATTAAATTGAATGGTGAGCTCACACTATATGACTTCAAGATGTCCCAAAAGATCAACAACACTCACATGCATCTCTTATTGTAGAAAAACCTTCGGCTGAAGAACCAAATTGTATGTCTAGTGAATGGAAAATTGGCAGAAAATACAGAATGGCTTAAGTTTCACAACAACAAGAGCCTTGTCTCAGTAGATGAGGTCGGCTACATACATCATTTGACCCGTAGTTCCTCCTCTATTCCTGCATCAAGAACTAATCCCACCTGCTTCACTGGTACACAACTTTAAATGGGATGAAATAGCATGACTAAGAAACTAACATGTAAGGTTCAGCACACACTGCATGACATAGCACATCAAAATATACAAATCTCTTTCTTTCCTCTAAGTATCAAAGAAAACAAAAGAGAATAAATATATATATATAAGTCATGCCCTGTTTTGATGAAGGTAATAATGTCACAATCTCTCCCTCTCTTTCAAGTTTTGTTATTATCATGCACATTAACACGATATAAAGTGTTTCTTTTCTTCTTTTTTCGCGTTAGTTTTGTTTTGCATTATTCTCATTAATCATGTGGAACAATAATAGTATGTGATGATGAATGAAGAGAAATCGACGAACGTTAGATGCAAATTTGATCTATATGATCTACAAAGTCACAAAATACTGCGAAAGTACAATTGAGATTAGAAATGGAGAGAGAAATTTATGAGATTGGCAACAGCGAAATGCTAATTCTTCTCCTATTATGTCTTCACTTAAACATATTTAGTTAAGAAAATACCAGGACAACTGAGGTGTGGCTACGAATCTTTGAACCGCACCGCTCCTCCCCTCGCCGTTCCCCACCGCTCCTCTTCACATCGTTTCGCCCCACTTCACACCGCATCGTGCCGCTGCGTCACGCCACGTGGCGCCCCCGTTAAAATCAAATTTTGTTGTAGTGATTTTTTTTTTCTAAATTAAAAATGACTTTGTTAATGACGTCTATTGGAATCCCTGAGTTCATCAAAGTGGTAGATTGTTATCCAAATGTTTCAATTGCTTAAAATTTCAAAGCTAAAACTAAAAACCTTTTAATATTATCCGTATGACAAGAAAGATTGAATGGTTTCACAATTTTATCCATCAAAAAAAAGGCATGTTATTGACCATTGATATTGATGTTATCATTGATTATTTTGCATTTAAAATTCAAATAAACCATTTTTATGATAATATGTGTCTTTCATTTTGTAAATCACGAAGAATGTCACAATTTTAAAGAGATGAGTTTATTCTTCCTTGTAGTTTACTTCCTCTTCTTTCCATTTAGTAATCGTTTGGCGATTAAATTTTGAGAAAAAAAATCTACTTCAAATTAGAATAAAATGTTCCTCAATATATATATGGGTAGTGTCTTTCCACGCAAACCAGTGATAACTTACTATCACTATATACACATTGATATAATTTATATGAAGATATAAAGTTTTATACAATTAAAACAAAATATTCTTTCAAAAATAAAAAATATCATTGTAATTACTTATTGGGTTACCACATTCCCTTTTCTTCCATTTATTATTGAACAAAACGTAAACATTTGTTTTTATGAAAATATTCCCTTCAAAAAAATAACAAAACAACATGTAGTGGTATTAAAAGAAAAATAAAACACAAACTTTCATCCCTATCTAGAGGGTCAAATACATCAAGCTATAATAATTTTCATATAAAAAAGATAAACTTAAAAAAATAAAACATAACTTGCATCCCTATCTCGATCGAGGGTCAAATACATCAAGCAAATAATTTTCATATAAAAATATAAACTTAGAATTCCACATCTATCAACATCACCATCATCTCAAAATTATTAATAAACTAATACACCAGATTTATCAATAGACCACACGTGCATCACACATATCGAATTAAGGAGTCGGTGGGATGAGATTGGAAGATTCATTGATCTTGGTTATGAAAAACTTCTGAAAATCAGAATCCACATTAAGAGACACTTGTTGCAGTGTAGGTGATAAAACGCTCCAAATGGACCCCTTTCCAGCCAACTCTTCAAACAAAGGTCTGCAAGGACAATCAAACATTTTTTTGTCATACTTTATTATAACATAATCAATCAATTATTGCAAGCCATTAAAATCATGTCCCAACAACTTACTTTGTTGTTGTCACAGTGGAATAACTCTCCATTCCTTCTTCACCAGCAACTTGAGCAACCACAAAGAACTGTGGCACCACAAGCAAATCACCAGCCTCAACTTGAGTGTCTAACACACTCTTTCCATTGAAGTCCACAATTTCAATCTTCCCACTTCCTCTAGCAATGTAAATCAACTGACTCGTAGGAACAACTGGGTATGATGGAGCCTTAGTAGAATAGGGTTCAAGTTTTACTCTGATCACGCTTAACCCTGCATCCTCAATAAAAGAAAATTCTTTCTTTGTTAAGGTTTTGACCAACCCAGCATTTTCCACAACATTTTCTGGCTCTGCAGCATCTATATTATACACAAGCTTTTTAGTAACCTCCATTTGGGGTTTAGGCAAAGTTTGAGTTTTGTCTAGTTTGATGATCAAAATCCCAGTTTGGCTCTTTGTGAGCTTTTCCACCTCATCTTTGTCCAAGCCATATACCTTGCTTGTGAGATCAGTGGAGAAGCCTCCTATAACTCCTATAGCCCCAGTTAGAAAGAAATAGGTGAATACACCAGGAATAAGAGCATTTGAAGTTTCTCCAAGATAAACAATGATGAGATCTGAGTCTCCATCGTTGAACCACCACGAGACAGCTCCAATAGGTACTGGTATAACGTCTCCTTTCTTCAGTTTCAGAACCAGCTCTTCTCTGCTGTTGGGGAGAACTATCCCAACTACACCATCAGTCCCTACACATGTCCATAAAAATACAGTAACAATAACAGTGAATTCGATGTAATAGCATGAGGGGGAAATAGCAAAGATAAGGGCACTGACCTTGAATCACATAACCTACTTTGGATGAATCTGCATAATGGGGAAAAGCAAAGCCACGAGGCTGAAGAACAAGGCGACCTGCACCCAGTTTTTTCTCAGCCAAAAGTGGCATTGACCAAGTGTAGTAACCTCCACCATCTCCCTCAAACAATGCTTCTGCTTTCTTTGGTGTTAAGTCTAACTCCATTTTAGCTTCCCTTTGCTCACAAAAACCATTTCAAAACTCAGACACGAAAAAGATTACCAATTATATATATATATATA
>Ga0099824_1007527_pt1 | contig 14399 bp, 16 predicted proteins | sample SiratrowhiteBW_FD_76837 | JGI IMG/M metagenome (GOLD analysis project Ga0099824, IMG submission 76837) | Root nodule microbial communities of legume samples collected from California, USA - Siratro white BW | ecosystem: Host-associated > Plants > Roots > Nodule | place: USA: California...
ATATAATGCATAACCCCTCTTGTTAATTATTACCTAGAGTAATAAAGTAACATTTTCATGTCTTCGTTATATTATCTTCAATCATACCGTAACTGGAAAAAGAAATATTATAGTGTCAATTTATCATAAACACGTGAATGTCATATATTGTTAAGGTGAAAAGATAAAAGTCAGTTTAAGAATTCAAGAAACGTACAAAAGGACGTTAATATATTACTAAATTTAGAACCTAAAATAACTTCATATTACATTAAACGGGAAAACTTATTTAGATACTAATTTTAGCTATCAAATAAAATAGTTGCTAATTGTAATCAAAATAACTACCAAAATACATTTTGGTTATTAAATAACTACAGAATAAAAGTAATGATTAAATTTAGTGACAAATTAAATCAAGATAATTGGTAGCTAACATTAGCTAGCAAGATTTTAGTCACTTATACCATTAGATTCTAAATTGGTATTTCATTAAGTTAAAGACTAATTTAGAATCTAATAGTATAAAGTGGCTAAAACCTTGGTAGCTAATGTTAGTCATTAATTATCTTGACTTAATTGGTCACTAATTCAATCATTATTTTTATTTTGTAATTATTTAGCAACCAAAACCTAATTTGGTGATTATTTTGGTCAAATTAGCAATTATTTTGTATGATAGCTAAAAAATGGTGTCTAAATAGCTCACTCTCATCACATTTAGCTAAGTATCTCCTGTTACAATTAAGGATATCAGAGATTGAACTATAAATAGGTGTAGTAGATAACCTTGATGTCAAAGTATTGATAGTCCTCGTTGCTGAAGGTTTCTTAATTTTTCTTCTGCCTCAAAATTTGCTGCTTTCTTCTTTCCATAACGAAAAGCGATCTTTGAACAGGTCCAAAACCTAATTTGGTGATTATTTTGATCACAATTAGCAACTATTTCTTTTATAGTTAAAAATTAGTTTTTAAATAGATTTTTTCTTGTAGTGGTACAAGAATGATACTAAATTGCAAATATTTTTAGTAAAATAGTAATACACATACAAAGTAATTCGATAATCATAGATAGTCAAAGGTTATCTTGATATGCAAAATTAGTATATTGTCTTCTTTCTTTTTTTTAGAAAATATCTTGATAATCATAAATTAGAACACGTAAGGGGTGTTCCAACCCTATTACATTTCAGGTCTAACATTAATAATCAATAAGCGTACCAATTTTCACTACCATTCAATATATACCTTATAATAAAAAGAAAACCCCTACTAATTTCCACATGTGGTCACATGCCTTTACTCTATAATTAAACTAATAACCAATGACAGTTTAATCACATCAATGTACTGTGAGAAGGAAAAGTGTTTGTCTATCTCATACCTTGCATTTATTACGCCACCTTTCAATTTAGTAGCGCCTGGTACATCTCCCCTGAGTATTCTTGATCCACCTCTTCATCCTTTTTTCAGTGTTTCACTTCCACATGTAATGGTTACCTGAAACGAAAAGGCAGGAAGCCTATTTTTGTCCAACCTCAAAAGCCCTTTTCTGTCCATTAAATTGCTCCATAAGACTCCACCATTAGGCTTCTCTTAGACCCTTACCTGATGGAGGTGCTCCTAGGTACTCATGGCTTCTTGCGCATGCTACACTTGATGTGGTGTAGGAAGAGGCCTTTTGTACCGAACTAAGCAAGGATGGAGCTCCTCAAGGTAGGCAGAAGCAATGGAGAATGGAAGAAGCACCGTGGAAGTGGAAGAGTATGGAGGAAGCTAAGGTGGAAGCTTCTTGTTGTGGTGAACGAGGTGATGCAAGCCTTGAAGGAGGTTAGCCCAACCTTCAAGAGAGAGTCTCTAGCTTCCTAGAAAAGAAACTCAATAGTAAACTTGATCAATATGCAGAAAATTCAGCAGCATTTCATTATGGTAAATCAAGCTTATAAGAGAGGTCTCTACACCTCTTATTTGTAGAAAAGAAGATGAACTAGTAACTTCTCATGCAAGCTAGCTAGGTAGCATGTAGAAGAAGCTAGGTTTAGAAACCCTAGCTTGCAAGCTTCACCTAAAACCCTAGCATCTTCCTTCTCCATCCAATGAGGAGGTGCCACATGTCATGTACTAATCGGCACTTCTAACCCTAAACCTAGGTACCTTTACAAACCCTAAGGCAACTAGGGTTCATTTACAAGAAGAAATCTGCCTATGTTAATTTTTACAATTTTTACAATGATCCTCAAAACTCAAAATAATCAACATTTTAATCTGTACAGGTGCCTCTGACTCTTCATTGGCTTTAAGGTGTCTAATCATAGCTCTTGTGACTGGACCTTGTTTGGGCCTTCTTCCATCATCCCCTTCCTCTTGAAAAGGATTTGACCTCAGATCTGATTCATCTACCTCATCATCATTACTACCTACAAAAGGAATGAGATCCATCACATTAAAGGTAGTATGTACTCCATATTCTTTAGGTAGATCTAATTGATAAGCATTGTTATTAATTTTATTTAGTATTTGAAAATGTCCATCACCACGGGAGTTGAGTTTTGACTTTCTCTGAGTTGGAAATTTGTCTTTTGTTAAGTGAAGCCAAACCCAGTCTCCCTCTTAAAAAATTATTTCTCTCTTCCCCTTATTGTTTTTCCTAATATATTTTTCACTTGTTGTTGTATTTGAATTTCAACCTTCTCATGCAATTTTCTCACAAAAATCAACCCCTGATGCCCCTTCTTTATGGATAAAATCAGTGGGATTGGGCAAAGGTATTAAATCTTTTGGAGTAAGAGGGTTAAAACCATATACAACCTCAAATGGTGAAAGTTGGGTAGTCTTGTGAACTACTCTATTGTAGGCAAACTCAATGTGAGAAAGATACTCATCCCATAATTTGTGATTACCCTTCAATATTGCCCTCAACATAGTGGATAGAGACCTATTAACAACTTCTATTTGTCCATCTGTCTGATGATAAGATGAATTAGAAAAAATAAGTTTAGTCCCTAGTCTTCCCAAAGAATTCTCCATAAATGACTAATGAACTTGGGGTCTCTATCTAACACTATGGTTTTGGGCAGACCATGAAACTTAACCACATCTCTCAAGAAGAGCTTAGAAATATTGCTTGCATCATCTACTTTGTTGCATGGAATGAAATGTGTCATCTTACTAAAACGATCAACAACCACAAAAATAGAATGAAACCCCCTTTGGGTTCTAGGTAGACCAAGGACAAAGTCCATACTGATATCCTTCTAGGGAGCACAAGCAACACGTAATGGGGTATATAGACTGTGAGACATGACTCTAGATTTTGCTTGGAAACAAGCAATGCATTTGTAGCAGTACTTTTGTAAGTCTCGTCTATGTGGGGCCAAAAGAATTTTTCTCTTAATATACACAAGGTTTTCTCTACCCCGAAGTGACCATAAGACCCTCTTCATGTGACTCTTTTACAAGGAGCTTCCTATGTAAACCAAAAGATATACACAATTTTCCTTCTTTAAAGAGATACCTTTGGTTTACATAGTATCCTCCCTAAGGTTTTTGTTGACATTTGACAAAGATAGATGATGGACAAGGAGCTTCCTATGTGAACCAAAAGGTTTTTATTTTTTTTTTTGTGGTATGATTTGGGTGTAAAGTTTGGGTTTTTATGTGCTTTTTTATGGAAAAGTAACTCTTTTAAATGTTCTGTTCTGTTCTGGATCTGAAAAGGTTTTTGTGTTTAGGGTTTGATTTCTGTTGGTTGTTGAAGTAAAGTTTGTTCTTTTATGTCATTTACATGATCCTTCTTGGTTCTTGGTGGAGAAAAGAATATTTTTTTGTAAGTTTTTTAGGTTTGTAAGGGTTGAATTTGTTTGTTTTGACAACTGATGAACATGTTTGTGTTGAGTTGCCATAACATGAACTAAGGTGGCCCCTCGTTAATACACGGGTAAGCATAGATATTCTATAAAACAATAAGTGGTTCTGAGTTTACAGAACATCAGTGGTTACCCATTTATTGACGAGGGCACACCTTAGTACAAGTTTTGGTGACTAAGGATTAGATGTGTGTTGAGTTGCCAAAGCTTGCACTAAGGTGTCCCATTGTAAAAGGAGGGGTAACCGTTGATTAATGAAGCGTTAGAACCATTATTAATGCACACAGGCTAATTTGGTGTTTGAACATTGATGGCTGGAAAGGAAAAGGATGTATTTAATGGTCATTTTACAGTTATGTTGTTGGTTCTTGGTGGAAAAAAATGGTTTTTATTGGTTCTTCGTGATGTTTGAATGTGTATGTTTCTTGTGTGTGTTGTGTTGTGTGTTGACTAAGGTGTGTTCTGATTAAAGAATGGCTAATAGGTGGTTGTAAGCTGACAAATTCTCATTGATTGATTACTCATGGCCTAACAAGGGGACACCTAAGTACAAGTTTTGACAAGTGATGAACAAATGTGTGTTTAGTTGCCAACGCTAGCACTACGGTGTCCCCTCATTAAAGAAGGGGGTAACCACTGATTAATGCAGAGTTATCTTCGTTTTTAATGAATACATGTTAAATTGTTCAAATGGTCATATGACTTAACTTAGATGTCTTGCTTAGGTTATTGAGTGTTATTTACTACAATGGTTGCAAAGGGAAAAACTGCTATGGACACAAATGTTGAATCTAATGTAAGTTACTTTACATCCTGGGTTTTTTTATTCAAATGACATGTGATGATGGTAACACTATTATTTTATATATAACTTGTAGCTTAGGATTAGACTTAGGCATAGGGTTGACACTCAGACTATTGTACGAGTAAACAACACAATGGTTGCCCTGCAGAAACAGCAATTGGAGAGGACCCCATTTTGCTGGATGCTCCTGATGGAAGAGCCACTTAAGATTTACAGTGCGTTGCTGCTTGAGTTGGTCAGCAGATGGTCTATTGAGAACAAGACCTTCTAGATCAGGGAGCATCTGATGCCCTTTTAATGTTTTTTATGTGTGCGTTGTTTTGGGTTTTTATGTTAGGGGACAACAAGTTTGTTTTGATTCGTGTACAGCTGGGTTGGTTAACACTGTTTGGTAATGAGGAAATAACAATCGAGAAGATTGTTCTCAAATTACAAGAGGAAGATAATGTAGATAATTATTGTAGATTGTGTATTTTGCTTGTATTTTCAGTTTTTTACTTTCCTCGCACCTCTAGGATAGTTACTACATTTCCTTTTAGTTTATTGGATAATTTACAGTCCATACACATGTGGAACTGGTGTGAGGTTGTTCATTCTTTAATTGTGAAGAGCTTGGACAGAGCTTTCACTCAATTCTGCCAACAAAAAAACACTGGCAGCCTACACTTGGTCGGTTGCGTAGCTGTGTTACAGGTATTTATTTGGTTGAATTTAAATTATGTATAATGTATTATGAATTTGGAAGTTAAATACTTGTTTTGCTAATTCGTTTATTTATTCTTTTTGAGAAGTTGGGGGTTGTGCAACATGTGGGAATAGGACGAAGTTTTCTATTCCCACATATTCGGGACTGTCTATCCATAAAGAATCTGAGGTATTCCTCACAGATACAGAAGTTATTTCTAAATAATCAGGTAATTGTGATTGTATCAATTTTGTACATTATCTCTGTATAATGTTTTTGATTTTTTGACAATAATTGTGTACTTTTCTATAGATTGTCTGGGATTGGACATTGACAGAGGAGGAGGAGAGGATGGACATTGTGCGTGATACACTTGAATGTGTACACCCTTATGATGAAGTGGCCATTGAGGAGAAAGTCGAGGATGAGAACTGCAATTACTGGGCAGAAGTTGCAGCCAGTATACAAAAAATTGAGTCCAATGCAATGCTTATTGCTAAACTCTCACACGAAGTTAGCCTGCTACGACAACAAATGTCTAGTGCCCCAAGTAAAACGATCCAGGGGCCATCCTCCTCCCTCCTCCATTCCACCAAGGAGTAGATCAAGGACTCCAATCAGGAGTCCTCCAACTACAAAGACTACCCACAAGACTCCCCCACAAAACAGTCCCTATGTCACTCCCAGTCCAAAGAGTCCACAAAAGACTCCCCCCTCAAACAGTCCACATATTTCTCCACAGAAGACTCCCCTCTAAAGCAGTCCAAATATTTCTACCCAAATTACTCCCCTAAAGAGTCAAAAGAGTCCCCAGCAGACTACCCCAGAGTAGACTCCCCTAACAAAGTCTCCCCCAGCAAAGTCTACCCCAGCAAAGACTCCCCCAGCAACGTCTCCCCCAACAACGTGTCCCCTAGCAAAGACTCCCCCAAGGAGTACCCTTGAGGCAGAGACAAAGGGTGGAAATGGTGATACTGAGGAGGCCATTAATGTAGATAAGCTATATGTTGACATGACCGATGGCGGAGTAAATGACAATAAGTATATTATATTTCATCAATTTCTTTAGTGTGTGTTTTTGAGTCTATATATGGGCATGACACATTCCTTTGACATGATCTTCTTTTGTTATTTTTTCAGTGCTGTTGTTAAGATCAAACAACATGTAATTACCAAGGTTGACCTCCGCAGCCTTGGCCATGCAGAAAAAGTATATAACTTGGTCATGCTTTTTGAGATGTTTTTGCTGATGCATGATGAAAAGAAAAGAATTGGCATGATCAGGCGTGTATGCTTCAATCCCATGTTTGTGGTATGTAGTAGTATTAGAACTTGTTTTTTATTTCCATGTAATTTTGTTATGATTATTTTTAGTCCAGTCACCAATACTATAACGAAAGTATCCCCTCGTTAAGCCATAAGTAACCAAGGGATTAGTACTGAGGTAAAAAAACTAGTATTAAGCCACATAGGTGCTGCAATAGAACATTATGTAATCGATGAAAGTGCGATCAATCCTGGATATGTGTAATTGAATAAGTTAAGTACTTCATTAGAAAGATATGGTCCTTATAAAGAGGTTTCAGTCCAGTCGCCAATACTGTAAAGAAAGTGTCCCCTCGTTAAGCCATAGGTAACCAAGGGATTGGAACTGAGGTAAAAAAACTAGTATTAAGCCACATAGGTGCTAAAATAGAACATTATGTAATCGATGAAAGCGCGATCAATCCTGGATATGTGTGTAATTGAATAAGTTAAGTACTTCATTAGAAAGATATGGTCCTTATAAAGAGGTTTCAGTCCAATCGCCAATACTGTAAAGAAAGTGTCCCCTCGTTAAGCCATAGGTAACTAAGGGATTGGTATTGAGGTTAAAAACCAATATTAAGCCACATAGGTGCTGAAATAGAACATTATGTAGTCCATGAAAGCATAATTAATCCTGGATATGTGTGTAATTGAATAAGTTAAGTACTTCATTAGAAAGATATGGTCCTTATGAAGAGGTTTCAGTCCAGTCGCCAATACTGTAACGAAAGTGTCTCCTCGTTAAGCCATAGGTAACCAAGGGATTGGTACTGAGGTTAAAAACCAGTATTAAGCCACATAGGTGATTAACTTCATACGGCATAATGGCTCTTATCTACATTTTGTTTAATTTGGTTTGGTGCAGACCAATGTAATTCAGGAAATGGAAAAAGAAAGTGTTAAAATAAATGGAACAAATGAGGAGAAGCTGAATACTCTGTCTTTTATCCAGAGGACTTATTGGAGTTCTATGAACTAATGAATGCCAAAATAGTAAGTGTTCTGATATGAAATTACGTAAAGGTTTATTGATTACTAAAACATTTATTTTTTTGTGTAGATTTTTGTCCCCACAATCCATAACGACCACTGGTGGTGTTATGCTCTGGTTTGGGAGAGGAGAGAGTTGTATGTGCTGGATTCCATGAACACAAAAATAAATAGCGTTATCACAAGCCCATTGATTTAGTTGTGGTAATGTGTTATTTGTTTCCTGAAATCATCTGGTTTTCAAGTATGTGTTGCTGAAACTGTGTTCTTGTATTTTTTTATAGGCATATCGTCTGTAGGATCTGTTAGATTTCTTTTTAAATGCCAGGGGACCCAAACCATTTTGTCTTAAAATGATAAAAAATGACCTCTCACTCCAACCAAACTCCTGAGTGTGATCTGATTTTGGTAAATGTTTGGTATATGAATGTTTTTTCATTGCTTGGTAAATGTTTGTCTTTTTTTTCAACTATGATTGTGGTATGATGGTTATTAAATACATGGAGTTGTGGGATGGTTCACGAAGGTTTAATGGAAAAAATATTCCTAAATACTCCACGGTTAGTTCGTCTTACTTTTATGGTTATCCGTAATTTCGGTTGAGTTGGTCACATTTTAATTTGGTTCATCATTTTTTATTTGCAGTATGATGTTCACACTTTTCGGCAGCAACTTGTGTATCAATGGGTTAACCATGAGGACAATTGCAAATGCCAAACTATGTTATCTGCTATCAGTTTGATCAGTTTAAGTTCCCAAAGTAATACTTGATTCTTGTAATGGGTTGTACATAACTCTACTATTTGTTGAATTTGTTTTTAATATGTACTATTGTAAATATTGTTGTTAATATGTAGTAGTGTAAATATTGATGCAATTATTGTTATTAATATGACTGTAAATATTCCCTCGTTATTAATCCTCATGACAACTTCATTTGTAAAAAAGGATCCTTATGAAGAGGTTTGATATCAGTCGCCAAAACGAAAACTGAGGTGTCCCCTTGTTAAGCCTTGGGTCACCGTTGGGTTGATGGAAGCCTAAAAAACACTATTAAGGCACGGAGGTCACGAAAATAAACATGATGTGGTCAACTTAAGTGTTATAAATCAACATGATGACTTCATTTGTAAAATAGGGTCCTTATGAAGAGGTTTGATATCAATCGCCAAAACGTAAATTTAGGTGTCCCCTCATTAAGCCATGGGTAACCGTTGGGTTGATAGAAGCCTAAAAAATACTATTTAGGCACACAGGTCACGAAAATGAATATCATGTGGTCAACTTAAGCGTTATAAATCAACATGACAACTTCATTTGTAAAATAGGGCACAGAGTTTAGTAAATTAAAAACATTTGTACAAATAACATGTAGGTGATAACCAATGTTGTAATGACATTACACATTACATTAGAACATAATTCACGAACATAACACAACTGAATTACATTACATGTAATTATGAAGTTAAAGTGTTGATAGTCAAAAGTTAAGGCCATCCTAATTTCTACATTCCTCCAATCCATGAGTTAATCATCCATAAGTTGTCATTATGAGGCTGGGTATCAGTAAACCAATGACAGTGCTTAAGATCTGCACAAAGAGGTTTAAAAGACAAATCCAAAATAACTGTATTAAGATAATAATTGTCAATTAAATTTTCACAACAAATTTATTCCACAAATGAAGACCAGTTTTTTGTATGCTAATGTCTGGGTTAAGGCGAATGACTACCTGCGAAGCACAAAGTAATTCCTCAATTGGTGGACTTATATCGAACCTGAACACCTTCACGATGTTATTTAGTGTTATGTTGAGATAGAAAATGCGTTCGTCGGGAGTATACACGACAACCTGGAGAAACATGACTCAAAACTCTTAATGACGTACGAATAAATAGGAAACGCAAATGACATTACAAAACACCAGAGGTTACCCCTTTAGTAATGAATGGACACCTTCGTTGAAGTTGTTGCGACTAACCACATAAACATATGTGACTTGTGTCACCAAAACTTCAACTAAGGTGTCCCCTCCTTGCTGAGGGGGTAACCAATGGAGTTTTGCGAAATAATCGCTTACATTTTTTGAAAGTAACACAGATCCGACTTAGATATCTTTTCCAAATTCAGGGTCCTATAAGACTTTTCGGAGAACACTGGCCTTAGCAGTTCCCGTGGGGTCCTATACAATGTAAAACATTGTGATTGCATTGTTATGTATTTCACAAGCCATATGAAAGAAATTTCTGTATGGAAAGGTTGTCACCTTTACTATGATTGACGTGTCCCCAAGTCCATTTGGCTAACAAGATTTCACAACGCAAGGGACCAACACTAGGTGAGAAGGACTTTCCTTGGTTGCCAATGTTGAGACGTTGTCAACTTGTGTACACTCAACAGCCCTTTACAAAGTAATTCAAACATCATAATGGAGCTTAAAGTATAATATTTAATTTATTTGAAAAAATCTTACCATGAAAGTTAATAAATTTGTGTAACCATTCTATGGATTAGTACTGAAATCTCGGTGGTCAAATGCCTCAACGATGCATTTCATGAACTCTTGTGCGTTCTTTGGTTGTGAGGAGTTTTGGTTCAGTAGAACGGCTTGTATATTACCCACTGGTCCTGGGATTACATTGGTGGTTGAGTTACGTCGACGAATAAACGTTTCTTGGTCAGTGTCGTCGATGTCAAGTCCTTCCCAAGGTTCCGTGGCCTTCACGAACTTACCCTTTTGGTTTCATCAGAGAAGTCTAATTTTCCAACGTTCAAATACCGATTGCCAAGTTCCTTCTTTTGGGTTCCTATAAGAAAGAAAAGATATAGTCCACTTTTTTCTGCTACCTATGGCGTGAAACACACGAAAGGAACTTTTCATTTAATGAAAGTATGTAATTTGACAAAAGTACCCCTGTAAGTTGCTTTGGCTGTCACATTGTGCATGGACAAATGTGTCTTAGCACTGAAAACTCTACTACCTACTTGACAGAACATTTAATGCTAGTTGATAGTGGTGGTAACGAGGCAACACTTAAGGTCTTTCTTCTTCATTAAGAGTTTTTTTAACAAACAAAAAAAGGCGCAAAGTTGAACCACCCCAAACGTTTCTAGCTGAAGCATTCAATGGCATACCAGGTAGGTGAAAATCACCATTAATGTTTTCGTCTTGTTATTAATGCTTCGTTATTGTCATTTTATTGTCTCACCAACATGATTAAATGCTCCATGATGGTTTTGCTTTTCTGCACCTAATATTCGTTCAAGTATCCATGTTTAACTTGTGTAAATTTGTTCAATAACCATGGTAGGCAGATTTATAAGCTTATAGTATGTTTAATCATGAAAATATGTTCATTTTATACCACTGTGTTACTTAATATTGGTTCATAGGCAACATTAGCATCATTGGTTAGCCATGCTTTAACGAGGGCACACCTTAGTTACAGTATTGGCAACTAAATTACAATTTTGTTTTTTTATGTTGTTCCACACAAAATGATGGACATAATTACTCATCACTACATTTAACATTGTTCTGTTAACTTGTATTAATCCAATGGTTACCCATGTCTTAACGAGGGACACCTTAGCTTTTGTTTTGGCGACTGAATTCATACATCATCATAAGGAACATTTCTTTGTAATGAAGTTGTTCACTTATTCAATTACACACATACTAAGGATTGATGACGCTTTCATTGACCACATGAATTTCATTTAATTGACCTTTGTTCCTTAAAGCTTATTTTTTCGCTTCTAGTAACCCAGTGGTTATCCATGTTTTATCGAGGGGACAATGTAGATGTAGTATTGGCTACTGAATAGCAATATTGTTTTTTTATTAGTTTCACACTTAATAATGGTTATAGTTACTCTACATTAGATTTAACTATGGCTGATGAGCTATTGTCATTGACATTGTAATTGCAGTTGAATTCCTCTCTCCATACCATCAACACCGACCAAATATTATCATTGGATGACATTCCCTCTAGTGAAGAATGCCAAATGTCAAATGTAATTAATGAGGAAGGTTTTTGATAACGTCGACACTCGTGTTCCCACAATTGGCATGTGCTTTTCAAGTGCAGAAGAAGCATCGATCGTTTACAAACCGTATGCAATCACAAAAGGCTTTGCAATCACAAACAATATTAGGCTTTTACAAACAGTATGCAATCACAGAAGAAACATCAATCTTTTACCGAAGAAGAGTTAAGAAACATTCGTACTCTCTTAATATTTTCCTTGCTATGAATTATGCCATAGTGTTGTTTTTACTCTTCTTAGTTATATTGTTTTATTTTTCCTTCTTTTCCCTTTCAATCTTTTCTTTTCAAATTTTTTCTTTCAATTTTACATCATCCTCCCTCACTTGTTGAGGTGAAAGAGGAATAAAAGTTATTCTACTTTCTCTATGATTGAAAGTTATTTTATAGGTATACCCATTATATGAAATTTTTATTATCATATTGTCATAACCTACTAAGTATAATATGCCTAATTTTCATAGGAACAATGTCAAATAAAACATATTCAAAATATTTGCCTATGTAAATAACTATACTTTTTCTTTGACTACTATACCATCATCATCATTAATCCATTCATGTTTGTAAGATTTAAGATGGGGTTTAGAAGGAAAGGATAACTTTTTTACCAACCTCGTACTATAACAATTACAACTAGAAGCAATATCCAATAATAAATCTCCTTCACAAGGAATTATTTCCTCTTCAGATTCTACAACTTCTTTTTCATCCCATGAAGAAGGAGAGTTGCCCAGGCTCCTGGTGTCTTCATCTTTTAAAATCATATTTCTTTTATGACAACACTCAAAAGAGTAGTGTCCTCTTTCAAGACATTTGAAACACTAAATACCTTTTCTTATAGATTCCATTGAGGGTTCTTTATATTTTATTTTTCTCTTTCTTTTCTTTCTATTTTTATCTCTCCCTCTCCTTTTCTTGTGGCCTTCATATATAGATGTGGAGGAGTCACCCTCCCTTTTGGAGTCCCTCCTAGAATAGGAATTTTTTGGGTAGTCTCTAGATTTTCTCTGTAGTTTTTGTTCTATCCTAATACACAGTCCAACCAAATCATTTAAGTCATTATAAGGGAAGCAATTCAACCTTATCCCTAATTTCATATCTAAGATTGCTCTCAAACCTACTCATTGTGATTCTAAGTTCTTCTTTAATCCCCATCATCATTAAAGTAACTCCATTCTCTGTCTTTAACCTTCAACACTCATATCTTTTTGTTAGAGTCTCTGAAGTGTATCCATCAACTCTTGATCATAATATGAGGGTACACAACATTTTCTTAGAGTTGCTCTAAGTTCATTCCAATAGAGTATCTTTGGATTATCATGAATCCTAAGATCTCTTACTAAATATGTCCACCAATATATTGTGGATCCCTAAAAGCTAAGGGTAGCCAAGGATACACATATCTCCTAGTCTACCTAGTAGCACTCAAACATTTTCTCAACCTACATTTCAGAATCTAGATAATCTTTCACATTTTCTTTTCCATAGAATGGGAAAGGATAACCTTAGGTTCCCTTTGATGGTAGTATGCCTCTAGACCTATAATGTATAGGTGGTTGTTGATAGTAGTCCATGTTGTGGTGACTACCATACAACTTTTCACTCTAGGAGTTAGGGTCATCATGATAACACCTTCTTTTGTTGCCCCCTTCACTATGTTTACCTTTAGCAAACATATCCCTCAACTCTGAAATCTCTTCTTTTAGTTTCTCCTAGTTCATCTCTCAAACGCTCTCCTTCATGATCCCTCACACTTCCATACACACTAGAGTAATGAGAATGATCACTCATTTTTCGTTTAGAAAAGATTTTCACAAAATCTTTGGATAGAAAATTTTCATGAAAATAGTGAGTGATACAATGTTTCACAAATGGTTTTTAATGATTTTTGTTGAAATTTTTTCCAAGTAGACTCTTAGGAAAGAGAGGTGGGTCACTGCGAACACGCTTAAGTACTAAGTTTTTCTTAGCCAGAGCTTTCCTGGAAGATTTTCACAAAGAGTCTTAATAAAAACTTCAAAATGATTTTTACCAACGTGTGCACACAAAAATTATAGAGACCAAATGAAGGGTAACTATTGATTTAGAGATGATAAAGTCCTATTTGTCATCGAGACCTAGGAAAATAAATACTAAAAAAAGATTGCAAACATGTAAAGGAAAGCAAGTAAATGATCAATTAAATGTATCTTGTTTATAGAATAGGTTTACTATTCTAGTAAAAGCTTCCAATTAACGCAAGTTAAGGAATGCAATGCAAAATCTACAAGAATGACAAAACTTGATTGCAACGGATTTATGAGGTACAATAACACAACAAGGATAATCTACATAGAAACCTACATAAAGCCTTGAACTTGTAAAAACACAAAAGATATATCACTACAAGAAAATCACTGAGTAGTTACCCTAAAATAATGTCGATCGTAAAGAGAACGTAAATAATGACGATTAGACACACTTCAAAGGGACACTAATGTAGGAGACAAATTTGCATCGGCCAAGTATACTTTAAAACCAACAAAGACAAAAATCAAAATTTTTTGTGTCGGCTAAGTCGACACAAAGAGAAATTTTTTTAATTAAGAAAGTATATATATATATATATATATATATATATATATATATATATATATATATATATATATATAGATATTTGTATTTATATTAAAAAAAAATAGATATATTTGTCACTCAAGAAATATAAA
>Ga0099824_1007533_pt1 | contig 14394 bp, 11 predicted proteins | sample SiratrowhiteBW_FD_76837 | JGI IMG/M metagenome (GOLD analysis project Ga0099824, IMG submission 76837) | Root nodule microbial communities of legume samples collected from California, USA - Siratro white BW | ecosystem: Host-associated > Plants > Roots > Nodule | place: USA: California...
AATAAAAAAAAAAAAAAATATATATATATATATATATATATATATATATATATATATATATATATATATATATATATATATATATTTTGTCTATCAGCAATATTAAAGAAGCTGAAAACTGGTTTGCTGGAGCTACTTTTTCAAAAAGCAAAATTGCTGTTGAAGCAAGCCTAATTATATTCATCACTTGCTAAATTATCAGAAGTATTGTGCAGAGGCCTAGGCACCATGTGATAGATTTCTTGGTTTCTACTTTCTTGTCCCCTATGCTCCTGCTTAAAACTAATCATTCTAATCTTGTCTCTTTCTCATCTAATACTCAACGTTCCTTTCCTGAAATCAAATGTCCATGGCAAAGGATAGAAGTTCCATATTCAGTTTTCAATATTTCTGTTACGTTGTCATCATCCTTTCTATATGCTCCATCATCTTATCTCTCTCTTGGAGTCACTGTTGCAGCCAGTGTCATTCACCATACCAAGTAACAGTACAAAAGCAAAACCAACATATCAACCTCCTTTCTTATCCCTTTGCATGGAACCACCTTGTGTTCCCCTCAGAGCCACCTTCAAAACTTCTTAAGATTGCACTTTTTGTCAGAAAATGGCCTCACAAGTCTCATGCAGGTGGGCTTGAACGCCACGCTCTCACACTCCACCTTGCCCTTGCTAAAAGAGGCCATGAACTTCACATATTCACCACTTCCACAGACCCCTCCTTGTCCAACTATTCAATCAACAACTTACACTTTCACTTCTCCAAACCAACACCTGGTGGTTACCTCGACCAAGCTTCGGTTTGGGAGCAATTTCAAGCACAAAACTCGTCTAGTAAACCGTTTGACGTTGTTCACACTGAGAGTGTTGGACTTAGGTACACAAGATCTCGATATGTTACTAATTTGGCCGTCACTTGGCATGGCATTGCATACGAGACCTTTCATTCTGACATCATTCAAGAACTCCTTAGAACACCCCAGGAGCCTCAGACAAAGGCTTTGACTGAAAGAGCTGTGAAGGTTGTTGAAGAGGTCAAGTTCTTCCCGAATTATGCTCATCACGTTGCCACTAGTGACCATGCAGGCGATATCCTAAAGAGGGTCTACATGATTCCAGAAGAAAGGGTCCATATTATTCTAAATGGCGTGGACCAACAGGTTTTCAGGTCAGATGTTTCAAAGGGCAATGAATTCAAGAAGAGGCACGGAATTCCGGATTCGAAGTCATTAGTGATAGGACTGGCTGGGAGGTTAGTCAAGGACAAGGGGCACCCTTTGATGTTTGAAGCTTTGAAGCAGATAATTGCAGAAAATAGAACTTTCCAAGAGAGTAGCATGGTTGTGGTTGCAGGAGATGGCCCTTGGGGTGCAAGATACAGAGATCTTGGTGCAAGTATATTGGTTTTGGGACCCTTAGAACAAGCTGAATTGGCATCTTTCTATAATGCTATTGACATTTTTGTAAACCCCACTTTAAGAGCACAAGGTTTGGATCACACTTTGCTAGAAGCCATGCTAACTGGGAAGCCAGTGATGGCTACTAGGCTTGCAAGCATTGCAGGGTCTGTAATTGTAAGCAACGAAATGGGTTACACATTTTCACCAACAGTGAGTGATCTAAAGAAGGCCATATATGAGTTATGGATCAGTGGAAGAGATGTTCTAGAGAAGAAAGGTAAGGTTGCCATGCAAAGAGGTTTGCAATTGTTCACTGCCACAAAGATGGCGGCTGCTTATGAGAGACTTTTTCTCTGCATATCAAGTGCAATGCATGAGGACCATTTCTGTGAATACGAACCACTAAATTAGTATAAAAAAAGTTGGAGAAAAAAACAAAAGGAGAAGCTTGTTGCTACTGATGAGTGTTTTTGTGAAGTCAAACAAATTAATCATTAACTACTAAGCTACCACCGTCCTCGCACATGCTTACATGATATCTTAATTCTTAAGGCAGTTTCGTAGTTAAGCCTAGGCGACAAGCTTTTCCTTAGGTCACAAGCAACAGCAACAACCATGAAAGTCAACTACCTTTCGTAATGCTGACCCTTGCACGGTACCCTATCTAAGCACATTACCACAACTTGTGAAACACCACGCTGTGATTGCATAAAGTTGGAGTCAGATTTTAGATGCAATCTATTTCAAATAAGATCTTTGATAACGAGGGCTCCACAATAACATATTATGTATTTACACAAGTGCATGTCTTTCTGTTTAAAAAACTTCAATTATATGGGTCGCGCGAAACCGGGACTAATAATTTTTTCCAAATTCTGATTGATGAATGTGATTGAGATGTACTGTAGTTAATCGGTGAATTTTACTTACGCCCAAGAAATTATTCGATGAGGAAAATAGGAAATTCACTCCAACCATGATAAAAAGCGTGTAAAAAAAAAATACTATTAGTACTTAATAATATGTATTTTGAAATTGTGAAAAATCGAACAAATCGTAGTACTGTTATAAAAGAGCTTGGGCACAATGATAATTTACTCCCCACGCAAGACGCTTAGAGAATTGACCACATTCCTGGTTCGTTTGTTTTAGATTTTGATAAATGATTTAAAGAGATGGTAAACAAAATGATTCTGTTTAAGAAAAATATTTTAAAAGGTACTAAATGTATTTTCTAATAAGAGATTAATTTATTACAAAATATCAATAATAAATTCTCATTTACTTCAAAATTAATTCTACTCGTTGCAAATTTGACTTTTAACATAAAAGCCCCTAGTTGCTCCTTGAAAAAAGAACTATCAATTGCAAGGAGATTTTGTATACAGCCGAAGAGACTATCACTATCACATAATCTTGTTATCTTACTAAAGAAACTCAAGTGGCGAATAATGCTTTACTTATGAATAATGCTTTACTTGTGAATAATGCTTTACTTGTGAATAATGCTTTACTTATGATACACAGCAGGAGGCATCGGAGAAATATTAGCTAACGGAACAGAGTAGAGAGGGAAATGAAAAACAGAATGAAGGAAACGTTCATGCTGGATTGAGAAAATATAATTTCTTATTTGAAATTTGTACAGGAAAAGAGGAAAGTAGAATTTCTTTTACCACTTAAAACTTCAGAAAACAATAAAAATAAGACAACATTTTATAATTATAAATAAACGAAATAGAATTTTCATTTTCTACCCACAGCCCCGTAAACTGTGTTTTTTCAACTCACTTGTATTTCCATATATCATGGAAAAAGTAGGAGGTAGGAGTTTAGGAACACAAAGTGAGATGAAATCCATTTATGTTCAACCATACGTCAGAACAGAAGATTGTAGAGCGAATTTCCTTTAGTTGTTTGGATGACAATGTCTACATTGTTGTAATTGTAATGGACATTTAAAAGAGCATTTTGATGTTAGTATTTTTTTTAATCAGTTGATTTATACAGCAACATCAACTACGGCAACTTACAGCCACTCGTACATCAGAGTCATGCAAACCGAGTCTAACAATCACTATATCACAAATTACATATGTACTTAGTTCCGGCACATACAGTTCCAAATGGCAATTATAATAAGCTCATTTCCGTTTAAAAGCCCAACCAAGTAGTAGTTCCATCTGCATGAACGACACAATGAAGCAAAAACATCAAAAATCAAAATGACAAGAAAGACTACTATTATTTGTTAGACTCCAGGAGAATAATAAAAGCTTACAATGAGGACGAAGAACTATCACCGCTGGGGAAGTCAAAATGCTTATGTATGGAGGTAATTGGCAGCCATCATTAGCTCTAGAGTTAATTCAGGTTCAATAGGGAATTCCGTTTCCTTCCCACTAGCAAGAGCAACATCTCAAGTCATTAGATAGACATTTGCACAAGATAAAATGAGATATTTCGGATCAAAGTTTCCCAAAGTAAAATATTACTTTCAACACACAAAAATTATGTCATACTCATCCCATCACAGCAATCTACTGAAATTTTACTAAATGGGGTGACAGCCAATTAAATTAGTAAAACTATTTAATAATATTTTAAAATTCCCCAGTAATTTCAAAATTATAAATAATGCATGATTAATTTAAAATATAGAAAAGCGATACTGTACTAGTTCAACAATCAATGCCACTGTTTCAACCTTAGATAAACTAGACTTAATTTGCATCTTTAGTCTCCCACAGAGTGTGATTTTGGTCCTTCAATAATTTTTTACTCAAATTTAGTTCAACTTTTAGTTGTTATAATCAATTCGTTCCATTACTTTTTCTTTTCATAAAACACTCAAAAAGTATACAATACAGAGGTCATCCTCCCCCGGGGCCTTCTTTGAAGTAAATATTTAAACCATTTAAAAATTTATTGGATTTGTGTAAGAAGTATGCAGCTATACTACACAGAAAAGGGGAACTCAGAAATGAGCAAAGATTGATATGCATGATGGAAGAAGGTAACAGAATAAAAGAACTCTGCACGTTTGACAGTGTGACACAGACTTGATCACACAGACTTGATCACATGACACAAAAATCAAATAAAACCATATGTTTGACTGGGGCACTAAACTGCACAAAAGTTCGTGTTCCGTAACACAGATAGCTTCCATCCAAGTATATATAAAAAAAAAAAAAAAGACATTTAGTCTTTTACATCAAATAATTCAACTAACTATAATCATCTCCCCCTGTTCTGAATGATCCAACCTTTAGTGCTGACAAAAAATGACCTCAAAATGATATGCACAAATAAAAAATTGAATGCAGTGTGTATTGTTTATGCACGGAATAACTACCAATGCGTTTATTGAACATGCTCAAAACTAGATCTTCATATCACAATTTACACTATTTCATCAAAGAGATGTTATTACCCTGCACTTCAGTACTCAGGGAAATCCTTTTTCACCGAGAACCAAGTACTAAAAAAATATTTATCCATAAAGTCAACAACCATGGATCTATTTTGAAGCCAATTGGTAGTAAGTAGAACTTTGGCAGACCCATTACCCATTCCGTTGTAGGGGGAAATTCACTAACATCACCATTGCATTTCAAGGTAATAGGTTGCTCCCAATACAACCTATCACGAGTTGTGAATAACTGAAAATACACCTAAGGCTTTTGATACACCAAAATTCATATTCAATTTCACAAACAAATGACTAGTAAAAAACGAAAAAAACATGCAATGTTCCAGTAGCGAAGTCAGAGAAAGGAAAACCTGGCGAATTGGATATGCCAATAAAAGTACTGACAAATCTTCTCAAGAATGGTGGTACTGATCTCCGGGAAGGTGACTTCGCCGTGCTGCCTCTCAGCGAAACTCCCTGTGAAAGAAATCATTATTATGTGTATAATGAAATTAGGAACCCTAATTGCAGTGAAAGGGGCTATTTGATATAACACAATATCGAACCTGGAGAAGTGAGCATGTTATGTATGGTCTGTGAAACCATTGCGGCTTCTTTGTCGACCACAAATTCGAAACCCTCGGCACTGATCAGCTTCACTGTGTCTTCCTTCTTCATCTTCTGAATCTCTTCTTCCTTCTGCTCGCGTTTAACTAACGAATCGATTATCGTCGGAACGTAAAAGTTTGCATTTTCAAACTTACGGTTTCTGGAAGAAAGGGCTTTGATCCGGGCCTTTTTGGATGGGCCTGCTTTTGGACCTTTACTGACTAAAGCCCAACTGTGAAGTTTTCTGCAAACAGAAAAAATCTGAAAATACTCTCGGAAATACAATTTCTTTTATCACCAGTATATCTTGATATGTAAAACCTTTTCTCATTAAGATTACATTATTTGAGATATTCATCAACTAAGAGTAAAAGATTAATCTCTTAAAATATTGTTATTCGATAGGTCAAAATCTCTCACAGATACAAACTTCGAAAATAATTTTATATTTATAAAACAAAATTATTTGTTATTGCATGGCATAATTTTAATTGTCTGATATATATATATATATATATATTATTTTTTTTCTCCTTAGATCTTCTCTACATTACATAGGCATTTTAAATAAGAAACAATACACTGAAGAAGGAAAAAAAAATGTAATATATTTTTGTTTTAAAATTAAAAAACAAATAAACAAAACTAAAATTAAATTTGTCTGAGCCCGGGTTCGAACCGGGGACCTCTAGTGTGTGAGACTAGCGTGATAACCAACTACACCACCCAGACGTTGTTGTTAATTAATTAACACAGAAATTAATTCAATGGTGGAAATTACGGAAAGCGTCGTTTTATAAAACTACTCGGCGTCTCGGCGGAGAGGGAAATTCGCAGACGAACATTCCGTTCCCATTCCATCGGTAACAATGGAAGCGCGTCATGCATCTCTTGGTCGGCGAACGGTACAATCCTAGCAACCTTTCTCAATTGCCTCCACTTCTCTTTTCATTTATTTCTTCATTTTTTTTTTTCTGTTTTCGATCGTTGTTCATTTTTCATTTCGAATGATTGATCGCATCCACAGTTGGAGGAAATTCGCCAAAAGAGGGCTGCGGAGAGATTGAGTAAAACCTCTTCGGGACCAGATCTCACCAAGGTTCCCAGCACATCAGGTCAGAATTTTCCTCCAATATTACGAATCTCTTTCTACATATATTTTTTTGTTTATTATTACACCATTTCTATGTGCGTTTTTCTTTTCTGCAATTCGAAACTAATTTTACTTTCCTTCAGAGCTTGCCGGAATGACCAAGACCGAGAGCGGAAATAGGCTCTCTGAGGTAAAATCCTTTTCTGTATTATTTATTAATCATGTCATTCATTCTATTGTCTATGGATCAACGATTAAGCACAATCTATATCGAACTAAATTTTGAGGGACGCAACTTTTTTGATTTTGCGCGTACTCTTTTTTCATAGACAGATTTTAGTGCTCTATTGTCTCAACTGAAAGGTCTGCAAAACAAGAACACGGAGTTGGAGGAGGAAAACAAGAAAATAACTTTAAAGGTGAAAATTCAATCTGAATGCACTCGTGCTGTTTATTTCTTTATTTACAAGTGTAAACAATAAAAAGAACAACCTAGGCTGATTGTATTTTTGTCTACTATCGCAGCTTCAAACAATGGAAATTGATAATGGTGCAATGCGCAAGCAGTTGAACGATCTGGTAAACTAGAAGGATTTGATAATGAATCCTTTTTTAGTTTGAGTTACAATTTTGTGAGTGAAGAAGAATATACATTAACCCCCAGAGTTAGCATTAACATGGTTTAGTGCTAATTACTACAGCACTTCATGTATGGAGATTGGTATTTTGTATACTTTAGTTTTAAATCTCACTTGGATTCATGCAGGAGCAAAACACAGTGCCATCTCTAAGGAGGGCTCTGAAAGATGTTGCAATGGAAAAAGATGCTGCAGTTGTTGCACGGGTAATTAGATTCAAACATTTATTCCTGCTTCCTGGACTGGTTCACCTTGTCTTTAATCTTCTACAATTTCTATTAAACCTTACATGCTAGTGCAGGAGGACCTTTCAGCACAGCTTCGTACCCTGAAGAAACGTCTTAAGGAAGCAGAAGATGAGCAATATCGAGTATGGGACTTGATTTTACTAAATCACTTTGATGAAGGACCATTTGTTTTTCTTATTTAGAATGTTATTGACTATATTGGTCTAGGCCGAGGAAGATGCAGCAGCATTAAGAGCAGAATTGAACTTAATTCAGCAACAATCAATGACTAATACAGTTAGCACAATTTCATCATTTGGTAATCCACCTGATCATTTTCAAATTCAAAGATTACAAAAGGAGCTAGATGATTTAAAACTGGAAATGCAGGTAGTTTTATAATTATGGCATTGGCATTTTGGAATCCTTTCTTTAATTTTTGTTTTGTCTGATGGTGATTAAAATTTATAGCGAGAATCACTCTTGAGGCACCAGGAGCAGGAGCAATTAGCAAAAGAGCAAGCCCGCATTGCCTCCTTGATGTCTGAAAATCAGATGTTGGAAGAGAAACTTAAGTCCATGCCTATAGAGGCTCCAGGTTCTGCCAATGAAAACTTTTGTATAATCTATATTAATTTTGTATTGGCTTAATCACACTAAGCATGCCAACAATCCATTCTATAATCAGTTGCACTTCTTTGATGCTTTATGCTTTCCTAGTATCCTTATTCTTAACGGATATGCATGAATTCAAGCTCTTCAAAACTGCAGAAAAGATTGGTGGAAGCATTCTTCTTTTAACTATTTGTTGATTATTAGTAGCCTCATGTTACGTTATGAAATACACTGGTCTCCCTTAACTTTCTGGCTTAAATTAATGCAGATTTGCATTTGCCCATTTATGCCACAAACTCTTTATTGGACTTTTGATTTGCTATTTTTGTTCCAAGGATGTTTATGGACTCTATTCAATACCAGTTCACATACATTTGACTTGATATTTCATCTTGTTGAATTGGTGTACTCTTAAGATGGCATTGACCTTGATATGTATATTATGTATATTTTGCAGAAGTCTCAGATACAGCTGCTCCCAAAGCATTTTCTTTGGTGAGAAAAAACTTCTTTATTATTATTTGTTCAATAAATTTTCAATTTTTGGTATCTGTTAGCTTATCAAATTATTGGCAAGAATTTAAGTTACTATTTTATTCAAACCATTGGCCAGTCATTAGCAAAATTACTAGTACCCGGGTTTACTGTTTTCTAATTAATCTCGTGCATGATTTAGAAGGTGGAAAATAAGGAGGTGAGTGATGAAATTAGATAGGAAGATTTGAATTTGTACTTGTATCATCATGAGGAGAGCAGAAATCACTTTCATTTCTTCTAAGTATAAAAGTAATTGCCAAAGTATGTGTAAAATATTGTAAATGAGCTGCTGCACTCTTTTTTCAGCCTTCCCATATCTTCAATATACCAAGCAAGTGTGAAATTATTTTCTTTTGTAATTACTAATTTCGTACTCATTTGTAATTACGTGGCATGACTGTTTTGGAAGTTGATGAGGGACCTAAACTATTAACCCCAGCCCCATTTGCAAAGTAATAAATTTGTTGTCTAATGATCATCCAACCTTTTAACTGATGTCTAATGTGCTTTGGTTCAATGTTGTTTGAATTTAATAAATCTCAGGAAGACAAGCAGAAACTTGATAGCCAGTTGCATGATATGGCTTTGGCCATTGAAAGATTGGAAAGCAGTAGACAGAAACTTCTAATGGAGGTAAAGTCTCTTTATCTAAATTTTGATGTGTTTGTTCTCTTACTAAAAGAAAACCACCATTGCTTTGTATATGCCATCTGATGGACTCCTTGGTTTGTCATCTTGATGGCAGATTGACTCACAATCTACAGAAATAGAAAGGCTTTTTGAGGAAAATTCCAACCTTTCAAATTCATACCAAGAGGCAATTCAAGCATCTGGGAGATGGGAAAACCAGGTAACAATCAGCATCAGGGGTTTGAGCCAATATAATATATGGTTACTGATTTGGTTTAATCGTGTAAGGTCTTGGTTGTATGACCATGATTTACTGAATTTTTTTTTCTAAATTTTCTGAGTCAGGAATCTGTACATCTTTTGAGTTTTGACTAATGAAATTCAGTTAATAAATCATGACTAAGAATTTGTGCTCTGGCAGAGAAATTAGGTACAAAGGCTCTGTATACATAAAATATGTGTTAAATGTTGTGCTAATTATGAATGTGCCGGGGCTGAATATTTTTATGTGTTGTACAAAATCTTGGTTCCCTTGAAAATACATACAAAACCTCCTTTTGCTTTTATAAGTATGTCAGTTATATTTATAGTATTATCTCTGGTAAAGTAATTTCATTTTTTTATAGAATTAAATATATTTTTTAATTTCCCTATAAATATGACTTAATTTGGTTTTAATCCCTACAAATGTCAACAATTAATCTTCACAAAATATTTATTTTAAAATGGTTCGTATCACTATTTATTGCTGACATGATATTAGAATGGTTGCTAGCCTGACATGACTAGATGTATGCTACATGACTACTAAATTTTAACATGGACTCTTTATAGATTTACTAGGACCAAAATCAATAAAAGAATTGGAGGACTATTATCAATTAGTCATATTTAGAGAGATTCAAACCATGTTTAAATGGACATTAAGAAGTGGTTTTCTCTTGCGTTGTGTATTATTTTTCCTGCACGTTCAGCTTTAGGCAAGACTTGAATGGTGGCTAGATAAATTTTATTTATTGATTGATGATATCAAATTCATCTATTGTTATATCTGAGTTGTATAGAGTTTTTTTATTTAGAAGTTTGCATTATTATTTTATGAACAATATAGTGTTCCTGACCCAAAAAGTCTTATACCTGCTGTATTGACCTATGATTCTTCAGGTGATGGAGTGTCTTAAGCAAAATGAAGAGCTTCGTGGGATTCTAGATAATTTGAGAAACGAACAGGCTAGGGTCTTGCCAGACTCTTCTAAGAACGGGGCACATGAGATTCCTTCCTCCGCATCAACACAAGAGATGGCATCTATGAAGGTTAGTTATATATTTTGTTCCTCTTTGTTTTCAGTTCATGTCATTGATTTTCTGGGTCCAAATCTTATTCAAAATGTTTACTTTTAAAATGAGATGCATCCAATTTTTCTGATTTTTCTTCTCAGAAATTTCCAGGGGATTTATTGAGGTCTATCTGTTTCTCTACACTTTTGAAAATTGGTATTCATACCTTAAAAATTTGCACTTTTTTGTTTGCTTGGCAGGGCCAAGTTGTGAAGGAACAGAAGAGAGCAGAGGCACTATCAGCAGAAGTCATGCAGCTTTCTGCTCAGCTCGAACAAGTCAAACAAGCATACGATGGTCTTGCACGATTGTAAGATTCTCTCTCTGTTTTTTTTTCCGGTATCAAAATCCACACATTCATTCTAGTCTTTGATTTCTTACATTGTTCCTTTATGTGAACAACTACACTGCAGCTATAGGCCAGTGCTGCGCAACATTGAAAGCAATCTCATAAAAATGAAGCAAGACAACTCGTTGGCTGTACGATGATGGCAATGAGCAGTTTCATGACGCAATTCCGGCTGTGACTGTGAAGCTCTTGTTGGAAGCCATGATTTTGCAATGCCCACAGAATTTTTTTTAACCATTTGATATTATTAGTTTAGTAAAGTGAAACCAGATGGTTCAGTACTGGTGGTTATGGGTCTTGTGCTGTTCGGTACCACTCAACATAAGAAGCCCTTGTAATACGCATAAGAAGCCCTTGTAATACACAAACGTCAATTTGTGAGACTTGTCATTCTTTATACTAATATTAGTTTATGAAAACAATTGTATCTATAACAGGCTCATAAAAGAATCACTTCTTGTACTTCGGAGGAATGGTTCAGAGATGTGTTTTTCATTCCTAGTTTTTTCATCTTTTTGTAATTTTCATTGGTTTTAATTTTATATTATACTTGTTCTTTATAATTTTCACCACTTATCCTTTTATTTTCAGTTCTTATCATTGTGCTAATATTCTTTTCATGTTCATAGTTCATTTTCTTTTCTTATACTAATTTATTAGCAGATAAAGTCAAACCATTACTGAGATTGAAACTATGGTTGATATTATTGAGAAAGTGAGTGAAAACAATGATTAAGACTGATGTCATAAAGAGTTAAATTACTACTAAAATAGTTGATGAAATAGGTTCGTTTGGTATTAACAAGGACAAGGAGAAAGAACTTGCAAAACCAACCTCTAGTATAATTGCTTCTTGTATACTGATATAACTTATTGTATTAAAGCTACTTATATTGAAACTACTACTATTGAAACTATAATTATTATAATTATTATTAATGAGAATGAGAAAAAAAAAGAAAAAATCATGTAGATAAGTTTTGAATGCAGAATCAACATTTCCCTTTAACAACAAAAGTCAGTGTTGATATTGAAAATAGAGTTGGTAGTACTGGAATGTTTATGAAAAAGAAATTCTAATCAGGATGATACCAAAGCAAATATCTAACTGTTACAGAGGTTCTGAAATAAAAAATAAAAATAAAAATGAACAAATATTCCTCGGAAGACATTGAAAACTTCCCTACCTATGGCATATAATTTAATCCGAGTCTTTTTTTCCTTTTCTCATATGTATCTTTTTTTTTTTCAAAAGTCTAACCATTATTAACCTATAATTTGATTAGTAAGTTGTCCTTAGTAAATTATCCTTAAGAGAATATGTAATAAGCCATGAATTGAGAGTTTCGTTAACATTGATACACTCTTAACCTAAGCTTCAGGTTGTTCTCTGTTCATGTTGATCATATGAATGTTGGGAATTCATGTTGTGGACACAATTGCTGGAAATCATGTTCTTCCATCAGTCACGTTACTCTCGTTGGCTTTCCAACAACCGAATGGTGGTAAAGAAAAAAAATATCGTAAAACTAATTTACTAATAGAGGTCTTTCCAACTTGACTTTACAAAATAATAACAAAATTAACTTTTATTTTTTAAAGAATAAAACAATTATGTATCAACAAATTAGAAATTTGATTATAGAAAAATTTTGGTGATGGTGAACCGCGTAAAATAGTTGATTTTTTTCATAATAAATTAATAATTAAATTTACTTTTTAGTATTAATGGTGAGATTTAGGACTTGTATGTGCAGTTTGTCCTAAAAAGGCAGAGGATGGGATGCAGTGTTTGAGTAACAGAAAGATAAAGAGGAAGCAGATACTGACACGTGTGGACTGTGTTTAAAATCGGATGCAAACCTATTTATATTCTTCTCTTTATTCTCTCTCGTCTGCCAATTCTCTCTCTTCTCTCTCTTCGCCTTGCCCTCAGCTCTTACTTTACACCATCGTTACAAACCCTAGCTTCAATATTCCATGATTCTTCTCCGTCTCTTCCACTGAACTTCCCCTCAAATCGCTCGGAAAAGGAATTATCGGAGACACTCAGGGCTCTACTGAAGCTAACGTTCGTGATGGCGGCTTCCACCACCAGCCAGGTCTACATCGATGTAATCGAAGATGTCATGGTCAAGGTCCGTGACGAGTTCGTCAACAACGGAGGTCCCGGGGAGGAAGTTCTCAAGGAGCTTCAAGCTGTAATTAATTATAATCTCTACATACATCTTCTATTTTCATAAGTCCAGGATTTACTTTTAAATTTCTATATTCAATAAATAAATTGGATTAGTGATGCTTATACATCTATTTCATAGTTTATCGATTTAGTTTGGAGGTTTTCTTCTTCTTTCTTGGCTGGCTCGTTGATTTAGGGTTTGGATCCCATCTATTTTATAGTTTATTGATTTAGTTCGTCGATTTTCCTTTGCTTGTGATTTGTTTAGATGTGGGAATCGAAGATGATGCAAGCTGGCGCTGTGCTGGGTCCCATAGAACGGTCCACTGCCGCTAAGCCGACCCCCGGTGGTCCTATTACTCCGGTTCATGATCTTAACATGCCCTATGAGGGGACCGAGGAGTATGAGACTCCTACTGCTGAAATGCTTTTCCCCCCTGTGAGTTTGATCCACATCGTAGTTATAAGTTCAACCAGTGATGTCTCCTTTTAATGTTCTTTGATGAGCTAAAATTATTGGATTGTCGATATGCACTTTTGAATGTGCAGACGCCGTTGCAAACGCCAATTCAAACCCCTTTACCTGGAACTGGGGATAACTCAACGTATAACATTCCTACTGGACCAAGTGATTATCCCTCTTCCGGAAATGATAACGGAGGAAATGCTGATGGAAAAGGAGGAAGACCTGCTCCATATATGGTAAAGATAGTTTTGTTAGCTCGCCCCATGATATATGATAAGACTATTTTTCAATTTCTCATGTCAAATTACCTATTTTCATTTGTTCCATAGTTATCAAGCTCAAACAGTGATACGCAGCGGCCAACTCTGAAAACACTATAGCAGTGTAGCGCATTGCCACCATTCTAATATGCAAATTGAATAAGTTATTTATTTATACCATATACATATAAATGCTAAATTATTTATAAAATTAATCAGAACTCATGGCGTATTCATAATTAACAATAAAAGTCACATGTTTGAGCAATGTAAACAACAATTGAAATCAGGGAAACAAAAAAGTTCAAAAGACTTCGTACTTCAAATGCAAGTCATCATAAAAAACAAGAGTGGGTGTTACACAGAAAACAATGTCCAGTTAGAATAAATAAAAAATTAAGGGTGGGATCTTAGAAAATTAGAGACTGAGAGCACAGAAAAGTGAATGAAAGACCTACAAACTTTGAGAGAGGTGAATAAAAAGAAAGGATACAAAATGTTGTATGATACAGGAGTTGGCTGGACATCAGCGGCTGGAAAATGCTTTCTATTGTTGAGAATCTGACTGAAGATTTGGGGGGGGGGGGGGGGGGTTTTTTTTAGAGAGGGGTATGGGGGGAATGGGGGATTTTTCAAAAAAAT
>Ga0099824_1007539_pt1:0-10000 | contig 14380 bp, 5 predicted proteins | sample SiratrowhiteBW_FD_76837 | JGI IMG/M metagenome (GOLD analysis project Ga0099824, IMG submission 76837) | Root nodule microbial communities of legume samples collected from California, USA - Siratro white BW | ecosystem: Host-associated > Plants > Roots > Nodule | place: USA: California...
AAAAAAAAAAAAAAAAAAAAAAAAAAAAAAAAAAAAAAAAAAAAAAAAAAAAAAAAAAAAAAAAATATATATATATATATATATATATATATATATATATATATATAGTATAATGCATATTATCGTACATCAATCACTATTAATCACCCCACAAAAGTAAATAGCACACAAAATTACGATGGATTTCGCCTATTCAGAATACAAAACTTTTAAACAAAGAAACATCCCATCTTTATATTTCTTGATAAACTTAATCAACAACTTTTACCTACTGCTTTGTTATTGGTATGATTTGATACTCAGTGTCTTGATATTTGAGTAATTTTTAATATTCTTTTGGACTTCAAACAAACTTTCATTCTTTTTCAATTTTTTTATTTGATCTGATTTTAATTTTATTTCACAGTTATCTCTTTTATTTGATTATATTTTTATATTTAATTTTTTTCTCTAACCGTGTCGTTAAGCTAAATCTGCACTTATCAGTGATTTTGGGCAAAATAAGAAAATTGGACTGAAGAAGATGGCACACAGATGGGAAAATGAGTGAAATAATTTCTCTAGCATTGTTGTCGAAAACCAACAATCATATGACTCAAATAATTTCTCACTATCATTAACACTTGTAATGTCAACTGTGACATAAATATTGATACTGGTTTCCTATTAGCTGTAAAGTGCAGAGGATCCTTAGCTTAGTGAGATGCAGCAATATTTTCTATTGACCTGTGGAGCATGCAGTGCAGACACGGTTGTAGTGCAAATCGCAATTACAATTGGTGCACAACCGACGCAAATGTCAACGACAACTTGCTCAAAGCTCCATAGCTAAGTTTTGATCAATGATTTTTGGACTTTTTGCTTTAATTGAACAATAAAGTATTACTAGTAGTGAGTGTTGAAAAATTCAACCCTGTTATGTTAGTCGGTATGAAAGCCAAAAAATCATTGAATTTACTATCTTCTAACATTTATGTTTGGTTGACAACTTTCAAGCCTTATCCACCCACCATCATCAATACTCCTACTTTTATTTCTGGAAAGAACTAAGTATTAAAATATTGTATTAATATATTTCCATGAATTTTAGCATTGTTTTTGCTTACTCAAATTTATTAAAAACTGTATAATCATAAATTAGATTTAGAATAATGAAATTGATGTTGCGTCGATCAATAGTACAAATACTGATATTTCTGGTCCAACCTAGCTAGTAGAGAAAAGATATAAAAAAAGGATAAAAAATAAGTGAAGTTCATTGTTCAATCCAATTAAACCATTTTATTTACGTTTAGATTTAGCTTGTTAGCTTGATATAGGGTTCGGTTGCACTCTTAAGATCTGAGTCAAAGAAAACCTAGGCTAGCTTGATTTCACACTACAGAGGTTGATTTCAAGATCGTATACTGTTCTTCAATCCTATTCTTCCTTCATCTCATCCCTTGAAAATACCAAGTAATAAAAAACCGGAGAAGGTCGCAATTGTCTGATATTTTCTTCGTATATTTATCTTACAATCAGATCTCTCTTAATTGGTCATCCTTAAATGTAAATTTTAATCAAACATTAATAAAATATAAATATATATATTCCATCTCCAAAAATTACACATTAGAATGAAAGTTACTATGGCACAGCTTATTGCAACTACTAGAGAATTTTGTTACTACTAAGAGCTCTTTAGATCCGAGCTAAGCTATTTATATCAATAGGGTAAGCATCGGCTATGGATGGAGCATTGTAAGCTCTCCTACCAATGATAGTATTGGCAGCCTCACTTAGATGGTATGCATCCCAAAACAATACCTCGTTCCTGTTAGAGCATGGAAGTTGCTGTGGCACACATGTAATTTGACCATTGTTCCCTCCTACCCTACAGCAGGGAGCATTTATCACTCTGAAACCTGAAAATTGAACAAGAGCCCATGGCAACAAAATGAGCACCAACTATAACTATGTGCAAAATTTGAGTCCCAACAAAATACCAAATGTTCTAGGCAGAAAATAATTACCAAGAGGTGATGGGTTACTTATGATGTTTTGAAAGATACCATAAACATTTACATAGATGAATCTTGCATTCCGGAACTGGGTGTTGAGTTCATCAACCAGAGATCTCAATCTGTTGTTGAATAATTGAATTGGAGAATTGATTCTTTCCACACATGTTCTGCCATCTGGGCTGCTTTGGGCCAATGCATAAGGGCTGCAACCTATTGGAGCAATCCCAAATAACACCATTTTCCTTGCCCCGTAGTCGTACAGAACCTGAATCACAGACACAACAATCAAGCTTTTAATTTGTGAACCTTTATTTGAGCTTCTTACCTGCACAACTTTGTATAACAATAATTATTTAACCTTTTGTTGTTTCTTTTTACTAGACTTAATTTTACTTTATTGCCTCCTTAGTTTATCAGTTTTTGCTGATAAGTGAACCTAGTTAAAATGTCATAACTGTACACTAGAGGGTGTCATAAAAGAGTTTGCAATTTTTAGCAGTAAAATTGTATGAGAATGTTTGCATTGTATGCTTTTATTTAAATTTTATGTTCTTATTTGTAAGTGTGTTTTCATTAGAAGAAATTGTTTTCTTATGTGATTTCCTACAGGAATTATCCATATTAGGGAAGATAGTTGAAAATAACCAAAATGAAAGCTAATAGCATATACTAACCCTGAGGAATTGAGCATATTGCTGAATAAGAAGATTAGCATATTGATCTGGTGGGTACTGAGTGCTGGTGCGATAGAGTTGAGGCAAGAAATAGTTGTTAAGGTAATCTTCACTACCCAATCCAATTGAATAAATGCACCTATTCAGGTAAGTTGCAGTTCTGTTGGAATCTCTCAGTAAATTTAACATATAGGACACTACCCTTATGTGGTTTTGCACCTGCCCTCTAAAACTGGTCCGCCCTCCCTACAAAGTTCAGCACAAATCAACCATTATACAAAAAATAAACACCATAAGGCTACCAAATTAATGAAGAAAAAAAATAATTAAATGAGTACCAGGTTCTGCCCAGTTTCATCTCTAATTCCGGCACCTGCAGAAGCATAATTGACTCCGTAAAATATGTCTCGCTCAGTAACCCTTGAAAATGCACGTACGTAACCGTTCAACCCCAATGACTCAGCTGTTAAATTTCAAGAGAAGGTTAGACAACATTTCATATGTTTACATGCATATATATCAACTCTTTTTGTTAATACATCAACTTTTTTATTAAAATATATATATATCTATCTGATCAATCAGTTCATTTTTGTTGCTGATGCCTCTTCCTTCTTTATTTCCCTTCTACCACTTAAAGTACCTCTTTGTCCAAGAACTATACCAGAATTAGACTCTTTACTTGCACATTCACTGCAGCCAAACAAAAGCATGTGCTTGGTTGGTATTGGAGGGTTAGGCAGGCACCTAAGGAGGAATAATGACTCAAAGGGCAATATGCTCACTCATTCAAAACTTCGAGTTATTGATTATGTTTTAAGTTAAGATCATTTATAAAAATCTTGAATGATAAAAAATAAACAAAATTATAAATAAATTATATTTTAACTAAATTGTATAATTTTAATTTTCTTAAAATGGATTCAAGATATAATCTGCTAATATTCTCCCAATCAAATGATTATTTTTCCATCAAAATCGAATAATTTAACTATCATAAGTAATACTAAGCATATAATAACGTACACGTGAGACTGGTTTTAAGAGTTTCTTAGTTAGCAATATGTTTTGCAGTATGTGGTGAAGTCAATGGCAAAGCTTCATTGAGGGCACAATGGTGATTTACAAATCTAACTGAGTTAATTTTAGCATTCGGAGGGACTACATTGCTGTATTTTTGTATTTCTGTAAGTTAAGGGTCTTGATTAAATAAATAAAATACTAATTTACAGCTTATATCCCAAAGATTTTAGATTATTTTATGAACAGCTTGTTTTTCATTAAAAAAACCCAAATTTGGAAAGAAAATGTAATATTTTCCAAAAATATACTATTATTACTATATAAAATATAAAAGAAGAAATTATTAGAAAAAGAGGATAAATTAAGAAACTGACCTACAACATCAACCAAGGTTTTGCCATTGGAAATCCTTCCGGTTGGGCCAAGAGGGTAGTCAATCCCATAAGGGAGGTAATTAGCTTTTGCATATGACCAAAGGTTGTTGTTGTTCCCACTATCTGCCATAGAGTCTCCAAAAATAAAGTAGCATGGAGCTTGTTGTGCACCTCCAATCACACTCCACAAACCCACACCCACTATTACCACTGCCACTATATTCATATTCAACTTCACCTCTAACTCTGCCTTTCACTTAACAAACCAAATTAACAACAATAATTTATATGCTATGTGTAGTAATGCGACTCATATCACCAAAACTATATATAGTAGTAGAAGGAAGAGAAAAAACCAACCTTTTATGGTATTCTGTTTTTATGAGCATTAATTCACCCAGACTTAATGTGAAATTGAATCACTTACATTAAACCCACATTAGCCTTGTACCACTTATAGCCATAACTGGTTCAAAATAATTAAAGTCTATTAACTAGTTGCTTTTAAATTTTGTGTTTGGATAAAACTCTATTTATACACACTAACATAAAAATAATATGGAGATTCTCCATACATGAAACTATATATTTGAAAATCCTTTAGAATGTTACAAATTTAGTGTTGAAGAATAATTTTGTGTTAAATGGCCAAACACCACATTTATCTTTTTTTTTTTTATTGATGATAAGTGTTTTCTCCATCTTTATTATAAAGTGAAAACAATATATTTTCTAAATGTTAAAGTTTTGATAATAAAATTGTTCTTCAAAATAAACAAAAAGAAATTCAAAAAACTAAATAGATTCTAAAATGTCTCACATGTATAATGTTAAAGAAATACTTTTTCTCTTTAAAAGAAGTTAGACAAGATATTTTTTTCAAAAGCTAGATTGAATATTTATTTTAAAATATCTACTTTAATGAATATATAATTTTCAAAAAGTACTACTTGAATTTTTTTGCAGAATTTGCTGTAGTTTCATGTGCGAGTGTTTTTATGAGATAGTGTATAATTTTTTGTTTTTGTTTTTAGTTTGTTATCCTTTTTTTTAATTATATTATTAGTTTAAATATCTTTTAGTTAGGTTGAGGATGGATATCTATGGAAAATCTGATCGCAACTTTAATGGAATATTTCTTTTCAATCGCATTTTTTGCTCAAAATAAGCTATTTAAAAACTTTAAAAAAAAAAAAAAACAAGTCTATTATCAATCATACCAATTTATTACCTTTAAAGTTTCTATTATGTGATCCATTGAATTGGGAAATGATTTTTGAAAAACCTAAATCAATCCAAAATAAATATACATTTGATTGATTTAGTTATTTAAATCTAAATATTTCTTAAACTCCAACTAACCCAACCTAATATCCTTACATTTAAGTATCTTAAAAAATTAAAAATAGATCATTGGAATTAGGAAGCATGTATTCATTTAGGGCAATGCGTTTACTTTTTTCCTTCGCTGGTAGTGCTCCACAGAAATTGGAAAGTGGAGTACCAAACAATTTTGAATTTTGGAATGGAAAATTAAAGTTTGGAGGTAGCAGGAGAAACAGGGAATTTGAAACTAAGAGTCCACAAGAACATCAAATGAATCCTATGCACGTAGGACACCTTCATCACGTCGTTATCCTCTATTTACTAAGAATATTATTTTTTGTTTTTGTATGAAAGTTTAAGAAGATATTAACATTTAAGTTAGTTGAAAAATAAATAAATACTAAATATATAATAAGGAATCGTGTATATATTGTGGTTTTCGCCGATTTATCATTTTAGAGAATTTTTATTTGTATACGCCTTGAGGGTGAACTTATACTATCATTAATTTTTTATTAGTTATTTTCAAATATGATTAATACTACAAGTATTTATTAACATGCAATAGGGATTTTAATGTATTAACTTTGTTATGAAATGTTTTTATATAGACAGGATCGTTCTCATATTTTTTTTTTTTTTCATGTCATGTTATCCATGATAGTCGTTTAATAAGTTCGGACTTTGTTACCAAGGTAATTTCAATAATTTGATATGTTGTTTTTGGTTAATATTAATATACTAACCTTCTGTACCAGAAGAAGTATCAATGACGGACAAATCTTAAAAAGGAAAAATTCATTTATTTGAGTATTTGACTAACATCATATATACCATTTAATTATTAATAAGTATTTAGAGACATTTATTTAAAAGTGTTTAATGTTTTTATTATATGTCCAAACTGACTTTAAAATAATTAATAAATTCTTTTTGTGTTCTTTTAAATTTGTTTTTTCTTAGCTATTATTTATCAAGAAAGTATCAAATAGCAAATGAGACATAGATGGACGCTATCTTTCTTTAGTTCAATTATAAAATTATGTCCTTAGCTAAGGTAGAATCCAAGCGTGGTAATTTGAATGAAAAAATAAATATTTACTATAATGATTACAAAAAAAAAAATTATAATTACTTCTTTTAGTAATTAAAAGTGTTTTGGTAAAATAAACAAAACTAGAGAGTAGATCATGCCTTGAGATGGTCGGTCCATACCTTGGTGGAAGTAGCCATCTATTCGTAAATGCTACTTCATGCTAAACTTTAATTATTTTGGCTGGGCATTCACTAACAAGCTTGGATTTCAGTACTAATAAATGAATAAATTTAATTTTTTTTACACTGTCATTATAATAATATATATACTTAGAACATTTCTAATTACACAAGTATGGTGGAGTTGTTTAACTCGTTGTATTGTCAGCTCAACAAGTCATATAAGATTTAAGAAATTTAACAAGTATATTTTCAATAAATAATTATAATTTAAAACTTAAAATGAATTTTGTTATTGTTTTTATCACTTTTAAAATTTGTTAATAACATTGTTTATATGATAAACAATTCTTATTTTTTGAGTGACCTCACTCAACCAAAAATAGTTGGAATTACGTGAAAGGTGGAAATTTATGGTGGCTATAGATATATAGGTAGAGCTATAGACTATAGTGAAGAAGTAAGGGATGACGGAAGGGACTAGGTAGAACTAAGGGCAACAATTGTCTAGTCAACTATAATTGTAAAGTGTGACGTAAGACTTGAAGCTTCTTTTCATTACTCCACAACTTGGTTAATTTATTATATTAGGTACCAAATACCAAGTTCAACTGTGATTGCATTGCTCCTTCTACTTTCAAACTAAAATACCAATGTTATATCATGCAATAATATCCAAGATTCTTTATAACTCCCTCTGTAAAAATGAAAACTAAGGCATATCTAAAAGTGATCAAGCATACAAACACAAGCACAAAGTGGAAGAAATTCAAGATGCTGCATTTGATTCAAATGGAAAGAAGGTTCAACCTAAACGGACTTAAAATAATGCATTGACTAGAATTTGCAGCTTAATTTTTATCATGCTAATTAAAAATATTTTTAAGTTTATTCATTTATTTCAATAAAAGTAACAGCATCTCTTAAACTAATTTTAATCACATTTTAGAAAATAGGGATCAAATTCGATATTTTTTATTTATATTTGAGTTTAAAAAGAGTATTTTGTTTTGCTTGCTCAAGCAAATAGTAATGTTGCTGGTGCTGGAACTGCTGTATTATTAGTTGGGTGTTGACAATGAAGTGGACTCTGTCTTTGGATTGGGCTTCAACTATGAGTTTGCTTACAAACATGAGTTTGCTTCGGTACAGCTTTATTCTGCTTCCTCTACCATTACGCTAAGAATCTTAGGTCACCTTTTCTTACTATGAAATAGATATTCCGAAATCTAATTACACTAAAATACCATTTTAGAATAAAATGTGGTGATACAAGATTTTAAGGAGGTACAGGAAGTTGAGCTCAGAAAAATGCCCTGTATTCCTGTTTTTAAAATTTTTGTTTGCTTCGTTGGAAGTAGAAATTTCTTTTATTTACTTCAACCATCAATTTTGAGGATTGACCAGTGATTATGCTATTTATTTTCACACCGATTTTTTTATTTTTTTTTTATAATTATCTTGTTTTTCTATATGCAAACCTTAGAGTTTGGAAACTGGAATGAACAGCATTTAAATGTAAAAATCATTTGGATCCAGATAAATGAAAATGAAGCTGCAGATTCCGCTGTGAGCTTATTAAATTTACCTTAAGATAAATTATGGTATTTTTTTTAACTCGCTCCAATTGAATAAAATCCATAACCAAGATTCTCTCAAACAAATTTTATAGAAAACATTTCATATTTACAGTTTCCTCACTCAATCGTTAATTGATAAAAAAAACAGTAAATTTAACTGTTAATTCCTGCTGAAATCTAGTATCCTAAGCAAAACAGAGTGAAAGCAAAAAAAAGAAAAAAAAATACATAATCCTTAAAAATCCTCAAATGATCCAAATTCTTGCAAATTCCTAGCTATAGATCAGAGTCTTTACCATTAACAGGAAAGAATTGCAACAACAAATCTTTGACAACCTGAATCAAAGCCTTTAAATCATTGTTACCCAATTCAAGACAATCCCTGATTAATCCTCCTTCCACCACCTCTTTCTGAAACGTCTCCCCCATTTCCCTCATCACTCCCTGTCATTCCACATGCTAAAATTCATCACTAACGCAGTAACCACAAATAACGAGGTTGTATCATAGCATACAATACAACTACGTTTAGTTACAAACTAATACAAAATGAATATAAAAAAATAAAAAACAAAGGTTAAAGTGCTTTGATCCCTAAGTAACGAGTTTAGTCCCCTTTTTTGGAGCAATTTGTCACTGTTAGAGAGAAAAACGCAGATATTTTATACTGTGGGATACTGTTCTTTAATGTTAACAAGAAGGACCAAAACTTAGACAAACATGCATTCGCATTAAAACTTACCTTTTTTTCGTATATAAACTAAAATAAAAACAAGAATAAACATAAATGAGGATTCAAACATACCATTTTTTTATACACGGTGTCAATAGTTCCTATTGTCCTTTATAGTCTTTTTTAAATAAAATATTTTATAACGTGAATGCAACATTAATTACATTGTTTACTTTTATTAAATATTATAATTATGGGTATTTTATTACAAAATAAAAATTTTGATATATTGACAATATTTAAAAAAAACAATATAATTAACTAAGTTAAGTTTTATTCATATGTATAATTATGTTATAAGAATTTTTTATTAAAGACATAAGAAAAAATTATTAAGTCAGAAGTCACTTATATATATTAAAGAGGAATCATATAAAAACATCGCTTCTGTTTTTGTAGAAGAAACTTATTATACAATTTGAATTTGTAAAAGGTTTAAAAAAATAAGTTGATTTATAAATATGAAAATTTATAATTATTATTTAATTGTTTCCATAATAACAATTGTCATATAATTATTATGTAAATAATTTAATTTTTGTCTCAATTACACTATTAGAATTATAAAAAAATGTAAATAGAAGAAAACAAGCCTTTTACGTACCGACTGGCGAAATGCTTTGAGGAGCTTGCTGGAGAGCGACTTTGAGACGGTGAGGACACTCCGGTAATTTCGCGAAACCCAAGCGGACCTTTCCGCGACCGATTCCAAACGAGTCAACTCAGTCAAGACCCTCAGCAACTCGTTCATGTCCGAAACGGCGCCGTAGAGGTCCGTGAAGGACAAGTCCGTCCACGACCATGTCCAGACGAGTTTGACGAAGCCGAGGACGGTTCCCCGGTCGAGGCTGTTGGCCATGGCCCTGGCTCGGTCGGCGCCAACGTCGTCGCCGCGCGCGGCCCGGAGGTTGGCGACGCCGATGAGAAGGGAATGCGAAAGGGAGAAGAGGTTTCGGTAACGGAAGTAAGAGGAGAAAGATAAGGATTGAGAAGGAGATGGGGCGGTTGCGACGAGAATGAAAGCGACGAAGAAGACGGTGATCGAGTGTGATCGTACGGTTGCCATTGGATT
>Ga0099824_1007541_pt1 | contig 14379 bp, 6 predicted proteins | sample SiratrowhiteBW_FD_76837 | JGI IMG/M metagenome (GOLD analysis project Ga0099824, IMG submission 76837) | Root nodule microbial communities of legume samples collected from California, USA - Siratro white BW | ecosystem: Host-associated > Plants > Roots > Nodule | place: USA: California...
ATATATATATATATATATATATATATATATATATATTTGAAAATTAAAAACTGCATTATGAAGTAAAATCTTTAAAAAAGAACACAATAAATACAAAAACTAAAATGTAACATGAAATATTAAATATTGTAGAGAAGGTAAATTCTCTTCTAGAAGTATAGATAGATTATAAATATTTCAATTGTTCGTGTTACTATAGCTTCAGTAGAACAAAAATTTTCAAAATTAAAATTAATAATTTTTTGTGTTCAAAAATATTTCTAGAGATAGAAGAATTTAGTGATTTTATCAATTGAAAAAGATACTTTTAAGAGATCAATCATGAACGTTTACACCAATAAATGTCCAGCACTTGCCCAACAAGACTTTGGACTAACTAGGTAACTATCAATCTATTTTGTCTCTTACATGAATTAAATATAAAAGTATCTTCATAAAATCCAAATATTGTTGAGTACCACAAATCCACGTTCAGATATTTTTGTATCGTCTAATTCTACATCATGATGATCCCAATTGATGTGAATTTAGGTTTTCACCTCATTTTTCTTCTCCAAGTCCTACCTTTTTTGCTGTTATATTCAAATCCTATCTTCTGAGAAGATGATGATTCGTAATGATATCTATTCAGTGCAATAATATTCCTGTTTTATTATTTAAGTGTGATTTTGTAATTTCACTATTTTTAATTATTGGCTTTAATGAAATTGAGGATAAATTATTAATTAGCCACATACTATTAAAACTGCTACACTATTACTATAAACTTCATAGTTTTTGGGTCATCAAATGGAAGTTGCAACCAAAAATCTTATAGCAGAGAAAATAGTAAAACTTGAAAAGCAAAGGAATAATTTTAAAATATAATAACTTCACTTTTGCAAGTCATTACATGGAAATAAATTGGCAAAATGTGGCATTTAATAGTGACAGTTGATTTTGTAGCTGATGGGAATAGTAAACCCAAAAATAAAGGTTGAAGGAAAATCCTCCAGTACTTCAGATAGCTATATTTCTTAGTGAAAAATATGGTTCTTTCATTACCTAATGTTTTTAATAGAATTAATTTGGCTTAAATAACTGAATATCCAAATTATTCCTATATATTGCTACAAGGTGCAAATTAACTTTGTATACTTTAAGAGTGACTGCATCATTATTTACTATAAAAACAGACTGACTTGGGAATTTATTTATTTATTGAATAAGAAAGTATTGGTCCATTAAACCTAATTATGTTAATTTTGTTTCTGCTTTATGTTTATATAAAAAAATAGCCTTTTTCAGTCGAAACATGCGTAAACCAAAGTTAATTAAAACGCTAACACTTTTATAAGTAATTAAAACGTTAATATATACACGAATAGAGATTTTCGAGCCACAGGCTTTAATTAATACCTTATTACAACATCTATCCACGAGTCCGATATTTTATCAAACTGAAGCCAGAGCCAATGTATCACATGAAAAGGATCAATCAGCCACTGGATGTTAACAATAATGCACACATTATCAACTAAAACATGCCACTTTGAATAAGCAGGACCTCGAAATATCATCAATTCTAACTGCTCCAACAAAAAGAAAAAAGAAATTGCTCGGCAATTTGCTCATTTTACAGATTCTAAAATGTGATGGTCACAAATGATTGGAGTTAAAATGCAAAACCTGGCCGGTGCTCTTTCATACTGCAACCACCAGCAAAACTTGCAATATCTAAGCAGAAAAATTGAGCTTCTTCATTACTTTGGCATAAGCCGCAGGGACAATGGCAGGTTTCCTCAATCTACGTTTTGATTTCTTTGACTGCAATGGACACCAGAAATTCATCAATTTTAAGGAGTAGAGATATAATCCATACAACACTGTAATGATGGAGAAAATTTAAGAGAAGCGTAGTTAACTGTTTGGGGTCCCTTCCTCCCTGCCTAGCCTTTTTTGTTTTCCAGGTAAGCAGGCAGATCTTGTAATTGGTTTTAAATACTCAAATTTGTTCAAATTCAATCCCTTGTCTTCAGTTTATAACATTGATATAAATTGGCCTTTGGTATATGAGATTCTGGCTCCAGAGCCAAACTATTGCCCCCACTAAGTACAAATTCCGCATTTCAGACATACATACGATACAAGTATTTTTGTTGTCACAAATGTGCATTTTGAATTGTTACCACAGTGTATTCTGAATTTTCCCATTGACATTTATTAGCCAGTAAATATGGATAAAAACAAGTAATTCACCCATTGACTCTATATCTAGCTGGTGAGAAAGAAATTCACCCATTGGTAAAACAGTTGCTATACTAGTATTCTTATTCTAGAAGTACGGACATGCCAGTATGGAATGGATTGTGGGGTCAGATGCCCTCACTAAATACAAATTCCGTATTTCAGATATCTAAGAGTAGTTTGTTGTCCCCTGTGCCTTTTGAATTGCTTGTGCAGTGAATTATGAATTGCCCATTGACATTTATTAATCAATGAGAAAGAAAGTAACTCAACACATTTTCCACTTTTATTTTACACACATACATTCTTTGATCGAAAATCCAAACCAACCAGAATCACATCAACAAATTGGGCAAAATTCAAACAAAATGTTCTATAATCTTATCCTCAAGAAAATATTAGTTTTTGTACATACTATATAATTTACATCAACCATGCAAAAAATAATTGAAGGGGTTACCACTAAATAAGTTGAATAAAAAATTTAAGAAAATATAAGAGAATTTATATATTGCTAAATGAACATATAAGAGGTGATGTATATTTACAAGTGGGCAAATAACAAATACTCCTTCTGACTCCTAAGATTTAACCTCATCAGTTCTTATGTATATGATCTTAAACTTGTACAGTTTTGTATGAATATAATAATCAAGTTGACTTCTATCACATTGTTTTAAAAATGCACAAATCAGTTTAAAACCACAAAATCATATATGTAAAGATTGTTTATTATCTCTAATATTTATACAGCTTCGTTTTTAAGAAATATAAAAAATAAATATTTTAAATCTATGTATTGCCCCCAATGACTCAAATTTAGTCTAATAACTGTCAGGACTTGGGACAACTAGTTTTTGTTGTTGTAACTAATCATGTTAGAAATTTTATTGAGATAGGTTTCATAGATGTACGCTTTGCTGAATTTTACAAGAAAAAAACTTTTCCACAAAATGCTTTCTATGTGACATTGTGATTATAACTTTTTTTTCTTAATACAACATACTAATTCAATGTTTCAAACATACAGTACAGGATGTGCCCACCAGAAAACTTGCCCACAAATACATTTATAAAGATGTATTACGTTCGTGTTTTGTACTCTATATCATATCATACCATCTTACAATGTTATTTTCACAGCAGACAGCTAATAATCGAGTCAACAGATAATCGAGTCAACAGATACTACTGTACAAGTATACCAATGAGGCAATGAACCACAAACATCTAAGTATTCATGTCAATTGTCAAGTAACCATATCACAGGAATGCTCATCCTAAAGCTGGGTGCCAACTGCCCCAACAGCTACGATGACATAATTGGAAACATGTCATGCATTGTATACCACCACCACAACATCCATCACAGCAAAAACCCAAAACAAGGAAAACTTCACAATTATTTTTCTCTTCAATAAACCAGTAATCATGCTAGATTGGCCTATAGTGCATCCATGCCAATGGCAACAAAGTCTGAAATTTGTTTATATTTTCAAATCTTGTTAATACCTTTATCTACAAGCATACCATAAGTATTGCCTCATCACCCTAAATTTCAACTGTACACCCTACCTAAGGAAACACATGTTGCCCTATTTTCTGCAAATGAAGAAATCCAAATCATAATCTTGCTACTAAGTTAGAAACAGCAATTATGATTTCATTTCAAAAGCAATTTCTCTCTGAAAGAAACTTGCCACTGTTTCCAATTAAGTGTTTGCCTAATTTATTTAATTACTTCCGCATGTAATGTACTACAAATGCTATAGGAATCTTGCTTAAGAAGGACATCAGCAATAGCAATCCACTGTGAATAAGAACAAGTCAATAACTTTGTCAAGATAAACGAGGTGATTTATTTGCACCTCATGAAATGTTGAGAAGGGAATTTTGGGAATGAGTATGGCATAATTTATCTGGCTATTCACACTGATAGAACAACAGAAATTATCAACAAATTATCAAGGATTCTAGACAAAAGCACCAACAAGAAATTCACATTCCAACAAATAATCAGAAAGGGCCTGTTTGGATAAACTTATCTACAAACACTTACAGGGGAAGAAAATAAAAATAAAAAAGAAAAATGAATTACATTCCTCCATAATACCTTATGCATCACAGCTTTTGGAGAATATAGATCAAAGAGCTTCCGTAAAAGTTGAAGTGATAAGTTAGTTATAACTTATAAAAGAAGTTTAATTCATTTTACATTTTTTTCCCCTTATAAACACTTACTGAGAAGTTTATCTAAATTGGGTTATCATCACATATCATAAAAGCTTATTAAATCCAGAAAGAAAAAAACTGAACCTTGAGATGAGCATTGTGACGCTTGCCTTCCTTCCAGCGCCTGATGTTCCCATCATTCATTATTCTGAATCTGGATTTTAAAGACCTGCTCCCACCATAGTAAAATCACTTACTCATCACAAACACAATAAAAAAGAAAAATCCACACACACACTAAAAAGATATGCGAGTAACGAAGATGAGACTTACGAATATGATTTCATTTTGGTTTTCTTAACCTTGGAAGTGATAGGAGTCATCGGTTTTCTTCTCAGTTTTCGTTCCCTGGACGACACGTGGCGCACTTGAACCAACTATGCACAGCAAATTAAACTGCTATCACAATCACGATCGGAATAACAAACTCTAAATAATCGCATCGAAGACTTACGGAAAGGGAAGGATGAGATGCGTGGAGAGGCCATGAAGAGAAAACGAAGGACGGAGGAGAACAAGTGCGGAATGCGGAAGCAGAGTGAAGCGGTTGCGGCGGCAAATGGTGGAGGAGACGGCGAGAAGAGGGCGGTGGTAGAATTTGGCGTGATTGAACGGTGAGACAACGAAGCTTCGTCAAACAACGAAGCATGGCGACTTCACTGATTTGCAGGTTTTGCACTCTGCACAATCCAACCCAAACCTTCAAACCTGCGATTGCTTAAGGGGGTTTTTTTCACCTTCGAATTGGGGATTGCGTTTTTTTTTTTCAAATCTTTTTTTTTTTAATTTTGAGCTATAGATCTGGGCTAATTTGGGCTTCATTGTTTTCCTTCCTGCACCTCCAGTATGCACGTCCATAGAGTAGTTAAAAAGACAAATTTATGCTTCTTTTAAAAATTTAAACCTAAAATTACCCTCCACTGTGCGGTTTTCCCTCCACCTATTCAATTTGTTCTTCCTGAATCACTTCTCTCTTGTACCATTTCAATATGCTTCTCTCCTGCACCATTTCAATTTCTACATGCATCATTTCAATTTCTTCTTTCATGATGCACCTTTTCGATTTCTTCTCCCTACATCTTTATTTTCTCCCTGCATCTTTCTTTTCTGCACCACTGTTTTGGAGACTGGGGTGGAACTGATACAGTGAAGTGTGTGTGACGACGGCATCTTGAATAGATAAAATTTTTCACTTTCGGATTGTAAAATCTAAAAATAAAAAATTTTGCAAAATAACTTAGGATTGTAAAATCTAAAAATTAAAACCAATTTTAGGTTCTAGTTATTTATTTAAAATTGATTTTGACTTTTGGATTCTATAAATCCAAAAATCTCAAGTTAATTTTTACTATAAGGATATTTTTATCTTTTCATCAAGAATAATTTTGAAATTAAAAAAAGATAAGATGGTGCATGCTGATATTATGGTGGTGCAGGAAGAAGCTCTCCATTGTTTCTTGTTAGTACAGCCCAATATTTTGGGCTGCGTGGCTCGCCACTGTGTACACTAAAGAATTGTGTACACTAAAGAGGTATTGTCTGTTATTAGTACTCCCAAATTACTATTTAAATTCAATCGAAGTGAAAAGGAAACCATATCCTTTTTATATTTAGGTTAAAAACCTCTCAAAAAGCATACTTTCATTGATCACAATTAACAGGGGAAAAAGATTTGCTTCCATTAAATTTCTTCGAAACAATTAACGTAATGGAATTTTTTTTGTCGTACTATTCTTTTGAAAAAAAAAAGTAAAAACTTTAATACAAAAAAAAATATTGTATGATATTTTTTAAATAATAAGGGAGTGCTAATTAAAAAAACAATTTCTTAAGTTTCGGTTGTGTTAAACTTTTTAAAAGAATATAAAAGAAACTTTACACTGTGTATTCTGAACTCACTATTGGCACTAAAAAATTGTGTTAAACACGTTTTCTTTGCTATATTTTTTATAAAATACACAACAAAAACTTATTTTCACATTTGAATGTTTAAAGATCGAAATTACTTAGTAGGTCTAAACTACAGTGAATACAACAAAAACATCGATATATTTAAATTTTTAGAATCATCTCCTGGACGTAATAGTTAATGGCACAAACTATAGACAGTCACAAACTCAATTACAAATATTTGAAGACTTTTTACTCTGTTCTGTTCAGGTTATGATCCAATACTATTGCATATAGCTAGTACTAGCAATCAAAACCAAAATCTTTACTTGGTTTAAAAATTGGACATATATAAAAAATCAAACTTCTAAAAATTGGAAATTATAACTAGAATCAGGGATAAAAGCAGACAATTGCTTAGAAGAGTTTTAGGCAGAAATGATGTATAAGAGAGACAAATATGACAAAATACTATAACACAGTTACACATGTCATCAGCACCCAAATCCTCAAAAGAGACCAAACATCATGCATGCACAACAACAGGAATTAACTACCAGAATACATCTAAAATCAATCATAAAATAAAAACCTTATACTCTTGCATGCACTAACATCATTTGCAAAGAATCATCATATAAAGCACAAAGACAACAATATTCTTCTTCATCACTTTTCCTTATTCAAACGCGTGCAGATTCTTTAGAATCCAAGCCAGCCCCACCCGAACTTCTCTCACATTCATCTCTGACATGCCCCGCAGCAACAGCACCTCCCACATCACTGATGTTCCCGAATAGCAGCACCACAATTCCAGCAATGGCAGTGCAAAACGCAGCTCCAAATGAAGTCCTAATTCGCCCGGGCGCCACCGACCCCACCGTGAACCCCACGCACAACCCTGCAGCTCTCATCCACGCGTACCAGATCGAGAATGCACCTTCTTTCCCTGAGGGAGCACAGTCCAACACCAAGAGCCTCCCAAAAGCATACAGAATCCCTGTTGCTGTGCTTTGAATTGCACCAAACAGCACCAAGTGACCCCATTTCCAGTGGCTGTGGCCATAGTAGAATCCAAAGCCAGATGACAAGAGAGACAAAAGGAACCCCACTATTTGCATCTTCACAGAATTCATCTTGATCACGTGCAGCAAGGGTTGTAGTAGCGACAAAGAAACAAGAGGGAAGAGGAAGTAAGTTAGCCAGAAGTAGAGCAAGTGCAGTGGCTTAATGCAGAGTTGTCCCACTATGAAGATCACTCCCCCAGTGAAAATCGACATGGTGGTGAAGGAGGAGAGGAAAACCCCAGCAAGGCCTCCAATGGCATGAGGGTACTTGAAGATGGAAAAAGGGTGGAGTCTTGAGGAGAAAGAGATGGAATCAGTGGTTCTGCCGATGGATGTGACAATGTGTAACACCCCCACAAGCCATATTAGGCCACTGAAGATTGAAACAACCCAAAGACTCATCACATCACGGTCATTGTCATTGAGTTCCCGAAGCATGTGGTATGTGAAGGAGGATATTATGGCGGCTCCAAGGCATCCAGCCGCCGTGGCGTGGAGGGAGAGTCTGCTGGAGACTGCTTGTCGGATGGAGAACTGGCTTCTCTTGAGGGTTGGTCCTGTGAAGCAGCGGATCATGAGGCCGAGGTGGTGGGTGTGAGCAGCAGTGGCCACTGTGCTGGCTGCGACAATGCCAGCAATGTAGGGAACGAAGATGGCTGTGACTTTGAAGAAGCCTGCAGGGAGGCAGAAGAACACTCCGATGCCTGTGGCTGCTGCTGTGATGAGCTTTGGGAAGTGGCCATCAAGATGGAAGGAAATGAACCCCAGAACTGGAGCAGCCAAGGCTAGACCTGTGGCCCAAGCAATTGATGTCCACTCCAAAGAGGAGAAGTTTGATCCACCACTTGTTCTTATGGCATGGTTTGTGAGTTTGCTATACCTGCAAATCCACCACACATGTTTTAGTTTAAATTAGGCTAATAGTTTTTGTCATCTTGATATTACTTTTTTAAGATAACTATTGTATAAATAAACAGACTTATTATACATGCTAAGTTGTAATGGGATGAACAGTGCATGAACTATATACTCCTAAATTAGCTAGAAGCATAAATTACTCTAGATTAACTAGTAGCATAATTACTGGTCCAAACGTTGTCTTAATTTGTTGGCACAAATTACTATGTTCATGCACACATAATCTCCCTGCTATTTATGGTAATGCTGTCACGGTTAAATGGAGCTTTGGGAACATGCAAATACATAGGGAGAGGACTATTTGCATAGTAAATAGTCTCTGTGTTTGTTTGATGTATACATAGTACTAATCCTGTAGTGGGTACAGCATTTTGGTTTGGGAACATTGACTTAAAAAAAATCAGTTACTACTATTTCTTAGTGGAAGCACTGTTATTATAAAAAAAGATTACAAATGCATGGATAAGATATAGAAACAATTTCATGCTGTCGGCACTGTTAATTGTAGTTAAAGTGGATATTATTACCAAAAATAACCTAATCTAAACTTAATTTAACTTTTTTTTTAAAATTTTACCCAACGGTCCCAAAAGGCAAGATTCAGCCTTTACCCATTATTAGAGGTACATACTTTGTCTTTAATGCGAAATTTGTTATGTGTGAGTGAATAGTATAGATCTTACAGGTAAAAAAGTGATTAGTGTTAATAGTGTTTTTTAAAAAGTTAATGAAATATGGTTAAGGGAAGTGACTGGAGATTGTCTATGCATAATTTTACCGTTGTGGATAATACCATGGATATCTTAAAGTTTAAAAAAGTTTAAAAGGTGACTGAAGACTTTTGGGATAGTCCGACAAACATTTTGATACTCCCTAGGAGGAAAGCATAGATTTTTTTTACTCTCTCTCTTGTTTTGGCCAAGAATACAAGGGCATGGCTTTAGGTTGTTTTTTGTTGTACACCAAAGGTCGACATGGCAAGATAGTTAATAAATAGGTTTGATGTCCGATGGGTAATGAAGTGCTTTGAAAAAGGAATCTTAACTCTTGAGTAGAGTAAGAGTAAAGTAGAATTGTAAGAAAGCCACAAAGGACACGACTTTTCATGATGGTGAACTATAGTGGAACCAAACGGCTCAAAATAATATTTTAAAAAATTTCAAAAAATAAATAAAAACATAACGGAACCCTATGCCCAGTTTGTCACGCTGCCTAGTTTTTTAAATCACAAAATTAGTCTTCTTTTCTTTTCCTCAACAAAAATAACTCTCATGTACCATCCATGGCCACTACAGCAACCTTTTCAAAAAAAAAATTGCTAGGGAAACACCCAAAACACCAAAACACATAAACTCGACTAGATCGAGACCACAGAAGAAAAAACAAACAGTAAACAATTTTTTTCCTTAAAAAAACGTTTTTTTAGCACTATTATAGCTAGTGAAATTGACCATGAAAAAAGGGAAAGACTTGAAATGTTCCACAGAATGAGCAAGAAAATGAGAATGAGAAAGAAAAAGTAGACTCACAGATGAATTTCCTTTTGTGAGCAGTGCTTGTTGGGGTGGTTTTTGGTCCATTCCTGAAGTGAATCTGCGGGGAGACGCTGTAGCTGACTGATAATGAGAGGAAACACAACAGGAACAAGCACAGTTTGAACAAAGTAGAAGCAAAACTCGTAAAGGTACCACCCCATGACTTCAAACCCTGAGGGTTTCTCTCCAACTTCCTCATAGCCATTATAGGGCTCTCTTGCCCTCAAAATTTTCATGGCCCTGTTGTGTATGTCTGGCCTGACCGTGCCCTTTCCACCCTCTTGCACGCCCTGTGCTCCTCCCTGGCCTCCATCAGCTTCAACCGTCACCTCTTTCATCACTACTTCCTTGAACACAGAAAACGAAGGCACAGGTGTCAGAGAGAGTAATGGCGAGAGAAAAAGTGCAGAGGGGAAAGAAAAGAAGAAAGAGTGGTGTGGTTTAACAAAGGTGACACTGCAAGGGACTAACTAAAGGGAAGGGTTTGGTTTGTGCAACTGTGCACAGCTGGGCTAATGAAACTTTCTAGGACGTGAAATGGCCTTGTTTAGTGAAAGTATATATTACTATAATTTCCCACTTACTTTATTTTCATTTGTCTCTAGGGAATTGATAAAATATCACCGCAGTAAGGACGTTACAGAAGAAGGAAACGTCGCTACAGTGCTCAGTTTTGTGTGTGGGAAAGCTTCCCATATTTATAAATTTCATTTATGAAGGACACTTGGTCCCATGCAACCAATAATATGCTGCAGTTAATAATCATACCACTTCTAACAATGCAGCTTTCTTTTACTACTCATGTAAACATTTTATTAGTATAATTATTACATACTGTATTTTTTTGTAATGCAACTCAGTTAAACTCTGAATTATGAAAATCTGATACCTTCTGTGGTTTATAAACCAAAGGGTATAATATTGTTACATAGTTATTTGGACATATATTGGTTATTGGATGATGCTCAACGGGTGGCAACAGGTTTGTTAGTTGCAAATTAAAAATAATTGTTGTTGTGTCTTACATAAGAGATTCTGTGACTTGTGCCAAATTACAATACAAGTTATTAGATACTGTCCAGTTACATAGTTTAATGAATCTCACTTGATACTTGCATGCTGCCAAATATAATATAATTTTCTGGCAAATATCAGAAATAATGTAGTAGTTAAATGTCACCCTCTTGTCTTGTTTGTTTCTTGAGTAAAATTAACTTCATATACTGTGAGACTCCTTTCAGTGTAAATAAGATGCCGTGGTTAAAAATTATTTTAAATATATATTGATTTTACATTTCATTAACTCTAAATTAATGAATTCGGTTGCGTGTTGTCGTGTTGCGTGTTTGGTACTTTGTGAATAAAAAAGTAAGATGTGAAGATATTCATGAGGGTGCACATCTGGAGGGAGAATACAGGTTTATCATTAAATTTATCATTAAACGGTCAAATTATCATGCCCAGCTTACTGTGACTGGTGAGTAAAATGTTTTGACTTATTAAGGGTTAGTAACATTTACTAAGCTACAATGTGAGAAGTGATTAGGTAATTCTAGAGTTCATTCATTATATTATAATAATTATTTTAACAATTGTATTAAAAATCATTTTAAGAGATAATAGTGTAGAATTGTGTATATTCATTTAATATTTATTTATTTATTTTGTGAACCTTTTATCCTTAATATTTTCTAAGTGGAAATGGTTAAAACTTTAAGAGACTCTCAGAAGAAGATATTCCATGAATTATTTGGAAGCAAATTAAATAATATTTATAGTTAAACTTAAGAAATGTATTTTTATGAAAAAAATATTTTTATAATTTTTGTGTTAGTAAAAATATGTAATCTATAAACATATAGCCTTGGGTTAAAGAAAACCATATACAAAATTTTATGTTTTTATCTTCTATCTTATCTATTTTAAAATTTTAATTATATTTTTTACATATGAAAAAAAACTACAAGAATATACATTGTTTGGATTCACTTATTTGAGTAAAAATTATTAAAAAGTCTCTATCAAGTAACTTTTTCAACACGACTAGTGTGATTTGAAGTGAAAAACATAATTGAAAAGCGTTACAAAACACTAAAAAATATATTATATAAAAGACAAGTGCGCTATTAACATATGAGAGCGCATTGTGTAAGATTTTTACTTCATCTGATAGATATTTATAAATAATAGATAAAAAAGAAGCATCACAAAGATAGATAAATTGTTTGATAAAAGAATAGATGATTATCAAATTATCAACTAAATGAATAGTATAATATATAAATAATGTTTGATTAAAAAGACTCATTTAAGAAATCAAGTACAGATAAACTTTAAGATCTTTTGGAATAGGAGTTAAATTTTTTTTCATTTCAAATTTTGGCTCAGCTACTTGTCTGACACACCTACTTCTTTGATGTCTGACACAACTACTTTCAAATTCTGACTCACCTACTTGTCTTATACTATGTGCACTTTCACTTTCAATATACAATGGTACAGAAGACTCTGTTACTGAAAGCAGTGTGTTGTCAATTGTCTAAGATGTTGCTTAAAGAAAAATATTATTTAAAGTTGCATAAAGTACATTAAATGCAATAGTCATGCTATAACTGGCCAAATGAAAGGAAAACATAGAAGAAGAATTGAAGCTACTATTCAAACATTGTATTAATTGGAAGACGTACACTCTCCATTAGTCAAACACACTCATCAGGTGATCATTCAATCTTTCAACCTTTATTATGTTATCTAGGAGTGGAGTAACTAAAGAGCAAATAATAATTGTTCAATCAAGACTTATTTGAGGAAATAATGTTCCCTTATAAGGTCATTCAGGAATGACTATGATCTAAACAAAATACTCAGGTTAGCTAGGAGTGATTAGATGTAAAGAATACTCAATGGTCAACTATGAGTGACATGAGTAAAGAATACACATTGTCAACCAATAAACAAATTTTAGAGACAAATAAAAAAAAACACAACACAAAACAAAATAAGTCATAAAAGATGTATGGTGTTATTAATTAATATTATCGTCAATGTATATTCCACAACTACTAATGTGGTAGGTACTATTTTATAGATCTACGAGACCGTCACAAATTACTTAGAAGTCTCATAAACCTCTAAATAACTAAGCTACAATCAATTACAATATTATTTAGCTCTTGAACTAATGAGAATTTACAATCTTTAAATGTTTTAACCTAATAAACATGTTGATAAGAAGCAACACAATATGATAGAAGATCTAAATAATAAAATATGTGAATATATAAATATTTTTTGTAAATATTTTTAATATTATTTGTAATATTTTGTGTTGGTTAATTTATAACTTTGAATTGTATTTATACTTATTTTATATATATATATATATATATATATATATATATATAATTTGAATGGAATACATTCATAATATTTTCCATAATTGAGCTAATAAAGGATAGACATTATCGTTCTAAAAAAAAGCTCAATATATAAGATTATACATCTATGTTTTAAATCCTTATAAGTAAATTTTAAATCAATGCAAAATATATAAAAAAAAATGCAAGTTGAAAAGAGTCTTATCTTCATGAAGTATTATTGTTAATAGGTCTTTGAAGGATTATAATTTTGAATTTAATTGTCAAGCTATATGTTATAAAGGCAGTTAAAATCAAGATTAGATTATGATTAGGATGGTAAAGCATTTATAGGCAAATTTTCCAAACTAGTGTATTTTTTTTGTGAAATTTTCAAAATGTACAATTTATTTATTTTTTCTTGGATTTGGATAGATGGTGTAGAGGTTGCACAGTGTATCATTGTGAATATATCATGTCATTATTGCACGATTTAAGTTAAGATTACGCTGAAATTGTGGAAAGAGAATAGGATTTTAGTTAATTGAATTTTAATTAACTAATTAATTGAGACTATGCACAATTTCAAGGTGATTATTCTCCCACCTCCTTTCCTGTTTTCTTATGTTGTATTGGGTTGTGCACATAAATTAATGCATAGTGATGATGCCCTTTTGGAAATTTTGATGAATATGTAATGATTGAAATTAATTGTCAATATGTAATTGAAATAAGATGTGAAGTTAATTTGAATGAAAAAATGGTTATCTACTATAAAGAAAAGTTAGTTGTTGTGAAGAAAATTTATGTAAAATAGTTAAATAAAAAGATGATTTTTATATAGTGAAAATTTAAATTATTTTAATTTAAATTATTTTAATTAAAATAAAGATTAAAACTTTTTTAAAAAAGATGAAAGTATTCTGGTTAGTTTTTAAAACTTATTTAGAATTTTTTCCTTCTTAAAACTAGTTTCTCTCTTTTTTTTCTCTTTTATAAAAATAACCATTGCTGTAATTTTATAAAAATTTCCCAAACTACTCCTGCTTCTTCTTTTTTTTTTTTTTTTTAAAAAATAACCTTTTCTCTTTAAATTTAAATTAAATTTTAAAAATAAATTTTTTATTTTTTTAAACAAAAAAATTATAAAAAAAA
>Ga0099824_1007542_pt1 | contig 14376 bp, 4 predicted proteins | sample SiratrowhiteBW_FD_76837 | JGI IMG/M metagenome (GOLD analysis project Ga0099824, IMG submission 76837) | Root nodule microbial communities of legume samples collected from California, USA - Siratro white BW | ecosystem: Host-associated > Plants > Roots > Nodule | place: USA: California...
TATATTTTTATTTTTATTAATTAAAAAAAAATTAATATATAAATATATATATATATAATATATATATATATAGATATATATATATATATATATATATATATATATATATATACTCAAAATTAATATAAGCACAACAATCAACTTCTAACGTGATATCATTTAATAAAGAAATGATTTCAATGCGTTCAAATAATTAGGCAAGGAATCAATTCATTCTAAAATTAAATTCATCCTAAAATTAATTAGAAGTGCAAAAAATGACAACTTAAATGCAAATAAATGGATTATATTTGTCACGGAAATTCAACTTTCTATATCAAGATGCCTATCACTAAAGAAAATAAAATATAAAATATACTTGCACCAAGATTAAAAGGATTACATTAAAGATTATTTTCATGGAAATTATACAACAATAGTCATCTCTATGAAACTAGGTTGCTACAAGATTAAGACGTCAAGACACTGAGATAACTTTTTGATCTTGAAAAGCTTTGTGTGTAATTAGTCTTTTACGAGAGTGTGAAGAAATGTTTTTATCTTTCACCATGAAGTTACCTACATGTGAGGAAGCATCTACATATCCACTTGATATGAGAACTATCTTTATTTTTTATAAACATTCTTTGTTTTTTGTTGCTATAATTTTATTTTTTATAAACATTCTTTGTTTTTTGTTGCTATAAAGTATAATTAGAATACATGAGTTCTTAATTAAGGGAAAAATTAAAAAGAGAAAATAAGTAGTGATTTGTGTCCTAGTTTGCAATCAAATTATGGTTAGAAGAATCTCTTTAACTTTGACTATTGGATGTAACACAAGAATTGTGGGTGAACCATTATAAAACTATTGTGTCATTTTGTTTTGCTAGACAATATCTATTAGATGATCTAACAATGTTCGAGAAAAGTCTTAAGGCTTTATTTAGCTTCCTCTTTCCCAAAATGGTAAGGATGAAGCAAAAGTAAAGCATAAGACGGTCATACAACAAAATCTGGTGTCTCATGGTCCACGTTGAAAGATAGTTAAATGATGTTAATCCAAACGTATTTCCATACGGGTATAATGCATAACATAATAGAAGCAAAAATATTTAAGAAAAAAGTTATTCAGTTTGTACTAATAGGGAACAAGTCATTTAAACAAGGTTAATCAACATCATTCTTGAAATGTATCATACCTTAACTAGTCGAGTACATCAAGGAAGAAATGCATAAGGAAATATGTGGATTGCACCCTCACGATATAACCATGCAACACAAATTTTGCACATTAATTATTATTGACTAACTTTGAGAAGAGATTGTGTCAAATAGTTCAGAAAGTGTGCCAAATGTTGACAACAAGATGATCTAATTCAATCCTCCCATAAGAGCTTCATCAGATAATTCTCACGATATCTGTATCGTCATTGTTGAGATTGAACACTTATGCAAATTCAAGTTCATTTGCACTCCTAACCATGTAGATTTGATGAAAAAAATATCTTAATGAGTTTATCTTAGTGACTAACTATACAATTCGAGTTGTAAATTTTATTGATTTATGTAATTTTTCACTCTCTTGTTTATTAAAAAGGGTTTTAATCTTTAATTAGCTAAAATGTTCTTGATCTTGTTTATTTTATAAACTAGAACATTTCATTTGACCAAAATTTCATTTTACCTTACTAAAAGCTCTTTAATATTTTAAGGAATGAATTTAAGTTTCTTTTAACTAATTTAAATGCACTTTCAATAAGCCAAAATCACTAAAGATACAACTTTAAGTGATTTTAACCCACTAAAATGTCGTCTAAGTTAACTAAAAGGTTGTGGAACTCAATGATGCTTTGTTTTGGCTAGCAACATGCCAAGTTAAGATTCACACACTTTATAAATACAAAATAAATAAAAACTTCTTAAAACCAAAATAAAAAAAAAAACATTTAAATAAGAGCTTTACATTTTGAAAAATACTTTTTAAGAGTTATTCTTCAAAGATCATTAGATCAAGATATTTCTTAATTGAAAATGAGTTTTACTTGTTACTTCAAATTTAAGCTAAAGTTTTTAAGTGATCTTGTTCCATTTCTTTTTTATTTTTTATTTTTTGTTTCTTCATTAGAGTGATCAAGGTGTTTTCGGAATAAGTTTCACAAAGAGTTTATGTGGAAGGATTTAATAAGGTGTTGTATTCTACGTCCATTAGCATTTTGCTTTAAATAACAAGTAAATGGATGGCAAAATGTAAGAAGTGATAAATATATTATTTTCTCCTAAAGGACTTGTGTAATACATAATAATAAAAAATTTAGACTACAAATTACTCCTAATGTTTATAATAATGAAAAAGATAATAAATCTATGCAAAAATAATTAAAGTACTTTTGATATTTTTATCGAGCACTTTAAATGATGAAAAGATCAAAAGTGATATGAAATGTTATTGTTAAGGTTAAACTTCACCAAATCTCACTCTCATGAATAAAAATATTTACCTTCTTTCCAAACAAATGTCAATGTCAACCTATAAGAATACCCAAACCTTAATCCCTTAGGTGAATGAGCTTAAGCTTATTAATTGTCAATTCCATGATCAATTAAATAAAAAAACTTATTTTCGCCACAAGGATATTAAGATAACAATTGAACGATATTTTATTCCTTAACAAAAACATTCATTAGGTATTTTAATTAAATTCTAGATTACAAAAGATATTTCCCAGTACCCCAAGAATCAAAATACTAACATTGAATGGAAAGTCATATATATGAACACCAATATTGATCATATGAGAATTCAATTGATTACATCTAACCCCAACAACAATGGGTTTAGCTCCTTCATCTCACGAAGAGAGCAAACAATGGAGGAAGATGGTACATGAAGAGGAGAACGAGAACCCCTCTAAACCCTAGTTGTCGTCTAAGGCTACATTTTTTATCCCAAGCCGACTCTAAACAAAGTAAAATTTCTAATCTTAATGTAGAGACATCCTTAAGTAGTAAGAAAATGTCAAGTCATCGACATCCGTGCCCGGTGCAAGTCTTTCTCTGTAGTGGCTCTCGACCCAACTGGTGTCCGGCTCAACTGACAGCATCGACATTCAACTTTGGCTTTATTTTACTCATCATGGATTCTAATATTGCTCTTCTATACGCAAGTGTCTTCTGCTCATTTATTAGACCAAAATAATGGGGATTAGTGGTATAATTGGATCATAAAACTCAAGTAACCAATTATTTATAAAAAGAGGTAAAAACATGAAATTTAGTAAGTACTAAGCTTTAGAAAAGTTGATTTTGTTACAAAAACTACATCGAAAATATCATAAAAATCAGCACTACCAATATCTTGTAAGGTTCAATATCTTGTATTGTATTGTTTATTTTTATTTTCCTAAATAGTCTTGTAAAACTTGAAATTAGTGGATTAGTTAATTAGGTGTTAAGCAAGTAAATGCTATTGCACTACAAGAAAAATGTTATTTAGAGACTAATTTTTAGCTACCAAATGAAATGGTTGCTAATTGTGACCAAAATAGTCACTAAATTATATTTTGGTTGCTAAATAACTACAAAATCGAAGTGATGATTGAATTTAGTGGCCAATTAAGTTAAAAAATTGGTATCTAACATTAGCTACCGAAGTTTTAGTGACCTATGTCGTTAGATTCTAAATTGGTATCTAATTAAGTTAGAGACTAATTTAAAATCTAATGACATAGGTCACTAAAACCTTGGTAGCTAATATTAGATACTAATTTTTTTAACTTAATTGGTCACTAAATTCAATCATCACTTCAATTTTGTAGTTATTTAGCAACCAAAATCTAATTTGATGACTATTTTGGTTACAATTAGCAACCATTTCATTTGGTAGCTAAAAATTGGTCTCTAAAGAGCTATTTTCTTGTAGTGTTGTGAGCAAACAATAGTGTTATCTTGTTGGATGATTAACGGTAATCACCCAACTAAGTCTCCTAGCCTTGTACTATAGAAATGTAGGAATATTTAAGGTATCAAATTCAAATGCAATGACCTTCACAGGATACATAAAGTTTGTAGTGATGTTTAATGGTTTGGGTGAAGTTATGTTGGTGCCATGTTCAACACACAAAGCACATCTCTTATGAGCTCGTCAAGTGGGAACTAAACACGTACATTCCTTATCAAGCACACAGACATGCAGAAATAAAAAGGTTGTACAACATCTGATATTCATTATCAAACATTATCAATGACTCCATATCTCTTTTACCATCATGATTTCACTCTTTGTTGAGCTTTCCAACACGTTAACATTATCGAAGAAGAAAATAAAATTTTCCAGTCTTAAAATTATTCTTCATTTGTCTCTCCTAAAGTCTAGAGGCCAATGTATCAACAATATTCCAAGAAGACGTCAATTCCTTACACTTTAACATCTTGATACATCTTATTAGAATAATCATATAATTATATGTTAATTAATTGTTAACATCATCTCAATTATACAACCAAGACCTATAGAGATAAAGGCTAATTAAAATTGTTCCAGTACACCCAATATAGTCCCTCCTCGCTTAAGAGTCGAGACCAAGCTTAGTTTAAATACTCCTTCCTTCCTTAACCCTCTGAGGAGCCTTCTAAGGACAAAATCGTGACAGAGCTTCGAGATCCAAAGTGGACAATATCTCGGATGTGGTGACTGACCCTAGCGATCTCATCTCAACGAACTTGAGGTCAGAACATTGGCACCGTCTGTGGGAATCCGTTCCTTTAGCCCTCGACTGAAAGGCTTGTTCTAGTACCCAATATAGTCCCACATCGCTTAGGAGTCAAGGTCAAGGTCAGTTTAAATACACCTTCCTCCCTTAACTCACCGAGACGCCTTTTAAGGAAAAAACCGTGACGGAGCACCGAGCTCCAAAGCGGACAATACCTGAGATGTAGTGATTGACCCTAGCAATGTCATCTCAACGGACTTGTGATCGTAACATTGGCGTCTGCTGTGGAGATCCGTTCCCTTAGCCCTCGACCCAGGGGGACTTGTTCCGGTACACCCAATATAGTCCCACATCGCTTAGAAGTCGATGCCAAGGACAGTTTAAATACAAATTCCTTCCTTAACCCTTCGAGACACCTTTTGAGGACAAAACCATCTCAATGGACAATTGTAAGAATGTGTGATCACGATGTTTTTCGTGCACTGACTATTCACCTTCTTGAGTGAATGAATTAGTTCAAACCTAATTTAATTAAAAAAATAATTTAGTTAAAAACTCAATTAAAATTAATGCAATTAAACTTTCAAAAGGAATTTCAAATCCAATTAACAATTAATAGTATTTCTTGATGTACCTTTCACCTTCTTAATTGAATATAAGTTTCAATTTCAAGTAAAATAAAAACATTATCTAATTGAAATTAATGCAATTAAAATTCAAAACAAATTCCAAACTCTCTTAAAATATTTTCATTATTGATACTTTTATGGGATTAAACAAATTTCAATTCTAATTAAAATAAAAACCAAACAAGATCACTTTTAAGGTGCAACTTTTTTATAATATCTCTCAAATATTATCTTTTATTTTTTTAATTATCTTTTTCGTAAATAAAAGAATACGTTATATATATATATATATATTAAAATCTACCATTCATATAATGTTTACGATTTTGTGAGCTTACATGTAATCTTGATTTTAACTATTTCGATTATTCTAATTATATAATAATCTCGCAACAATAATTATGATGACTGTGATTATAATTCATATATTTTATTTATATTTTATAAATATTTAGATATTTGATAGTATAAAAAAATTACTAGGTTTTTGAATATCTAGTTTAATTTTTTTCAAACTAAGTTTTTTTTATTAAATATTTTATTCTAAACCATCTATTGTGCATTGGGTAATAACTATGAATCCTCCTATCTCTTAAGAAAAACTTTTTTCTGACCTTATATATCTCTTGATGAATTTATATACATGAAAGAACCATTTTCTATATGTTGGGATCTAAATCATAAAACATGAATCGATAATCAATTATGATAGACATCGTCATACATTGATTATTACGTATTAATAATAGTTTTATTTTTTTTTCTGGTATGTATCAATAATAGTATAATATTTCTTTTATAATAGCTTTCATAATAAAGACATTACTAAAAATAATCTTTACATATTCAAATAATAATCAGTATCATTTTAATAATTTTTATGAGCGATCAGTTTATTTTGAAGCCGATTTGATACATATTAATTTAAATTCAACGAGATCAGCGACCGAATTAAGCAAAATTTTCAAGTGTGAATTTCCATATGGACATAATTATATAAACTTAAATATATAGTAAATTGGTAATGGTTCCAGATGATTCCTATGTCACATTCTCGTGTTTCTTGTCCACACACTTTGCATCACAATCACAACCCTATCTCGTAACAGTACAGCAACAATTGATATTAAGCTTGGACGTACCTTTGACACAAGGCTTATTTGGTTAAAGATGAGAAGGACCACTACTTTACAAGACCCAAATTGAGGATGCCCCATGAAGTCTTAGGCCAAGATTTGTCCTTAGCCTTCATCAGCAACACCCTAGTCCACGCAACCCATCCTTCCCAGGAAGTTCTCTTGTCCCACGGGCATCCCCATTCCAGCAAAAGTCTCAGTCCTTTTTCTGCATGTTTCTCAGCCTCCTCAAACCTCCCCTCGCTCAAACAGATCTGACTCAGCACCACATACGGCTCTCCAACAAAAGGGTTTTTGCTTATAGACTCCACCAGCAACTCTTCAGCCTTCCCCAGCCCCTTCTCACAAACAGCTTCCCAGTACAAATCTCTTCCTACTATTTGTTCTCCGGCCTCCAAAACCTTTGTGCACTCTTCAAACACTGGAGGCAACACCAACTCAATATCTTCATTTCTCTCCACATCCACCACCCCACCAACCTTCCTTCTCCTCTCTTCAATCCAAATCTCTTCCTCCCTTGCAATCAAGCTGTACACTGCTCCCATCCTTGAAATTGAATTCAACCACAGACCTGGCTTCCCATCTCCCGGCCACAGAGCCCCCAAGTTGTTCCCAGAAAACTCAAGGCGACCGTTCCCGTTATCAAACAGCACATCCTGAAAACCAAATAACTGGTCACAGAAATCTGCCATGGTCATCATCACGAAAATAGCCACTATCCTCCGAGAAACACGCACCCCTTCACCCGTTCGAATGTGCTTCACTTCAACCCCCTCCGCGGGAACAAGACCCTGCACTTTCTTCCTCCATCCTTCTTCCCCGTCGAAGACACCCTTCTCCTTGGCGTTCCTCAGAGATATCTCTGACTCCGCAAGGTGTTGCACAAGTTCTTGATCGGAGTAGTGGAAGAGAAGATCGTCGTGGATGAGGGGCTGCCTGGGAACTACACAGAACAAGTGGATGAGAGCCTCAGCTTGGTGGCCGACGTGGTGGCGCACCACTTCACGGCCAGTTGAAGGGTCGAAGATGGCGAGGTTGACATAGGAGTTGGAGTAGGCTGAGTGGAAGAGACCGCAGAGGCAGACGGCGTGAGGGGCTTTCCAGAGGGTGAGAATGCGATGTATGTCGAGAAGGTGGTGAAGGAAGCTTCCGTGTTTGTGCCAGCACTCTCCGGCACCCACGCTCTGCAGGACTCCAACAAGCGAAGGGAGGTTTTCGTCAATGGATTGGAGCTCCCCGCGGAGGAAGGGACGAGCACGTTCTAGAAGAGTTTCGGTTGAAGACGGCATGCTTATGCTTTATGTTTATGGTTTGGTGAAGAATGAAGAGAATACTAAATATGTAGTATTCTCTGGATAGGGACAGACGTGTCGTGATTTAATGTTGTCATTTAACATTAATCAATATACAAGAAGACAAAATGTTTAATTTAACAAAAGAGACATTTTTTTCTACTTCTTTGGATTACAATTCTTCGGATTTAACTTTTTTATATTTAGGTGTAAATATTAATCTTTAGAATACATTTTAGTTGGATTCTTCTCATATTCAAATTGAGCGGCCAAGAAGCAAGGAAATGTAAGAAGAAAGAAAATAAAATGCATCGTTCAAGTCTAAATTAAAGCTATAAACTTCAGTCAAGAGATGAGCAAAGAGCTGAGCAAAGATGGATAGAAAATATGTTCATATGAAGGCAGCGAAAGCATGTGCATGGTAAGGAAGGCACCTAATATATTCGAACAAAGAAATAAAGGAAATTTGAATTCTTAAAATTGTTTTTATGTGTGATCTTCGATCTTGTGCTTAGATTATTTTAGAACTAGGATTTACATTTTATTATACGCTCATTTATTAATTAGAAACATATTTTCTCATTTTACTTTTGAAATATACAAAAAGTTGATGTTTGTGTGACATCTGTGAGCATGATTTTCTAAATTTTATCTTGAATTTCTAAGAATAAATTATTCTTTTTTTTGGAGTTTATCTTTAAGATGAATATGTCTCTTAAACCTTAAGTTATGTATCATCCTTTTTTTCGATTTTTTAAGTCTTCTCTATTTTTTATTTTTTGAATTTTTTTCTTAAGATCTTTTTCTACTATTTATATCCATTTGATTATGATTGTCTATTTTTTTTAATTGTTCTTAATATATTGTTATACTTATTTCGTGTTGTTGACTTGTTATTCTATATGGAATATAGTTATTGATTCAAGTTTTTTGAGATATTATTTCTACAATAAAAAGTAAATACATCTATACTTAAATTTGAGTTTGATTATACTTTTTTTTATATTTTTAACATCAGATAGTTATTTGATCCTTATCATTTGTTCTAATAAAATAACAAAAAAAGTTCATTTTATTACAATCAAATGAATCGTTTGAGTAAGATTGGAAATGAGTCACTAAGCATACAATAAACATTATGCATAAACCCAATTAGGTACAAGAGTAAATCAATTATTTGTCACCAATGCTATTATCAACCTTTGTTGATTCCTCATTTAATATAAGTGAAGTTATCATATAAATAAGTTTTCTCATCTCTTCTCTATCATCTAACTTGAACATCTACAAAAGTCCATATAATTTCTCTCGACAAGTGGATTGAGTTAACTGTAATACAATTAAAAAATGATTTTTCCTATTCTCAAGGGCTAATAAGTATATGAACATTATGATTTTATTTTTATAAATATTTGCATAAACATAGGAATCTTAAATTCATAATACAAATAAAATGAATGAGAGAGTTCACAAAATGTAGTTGAATGTTGATTGGCTACAATAATTATAACAATCTAATATGATTAGGTATTGGGATTGAATAAGACTTAAAAACTATTCTTCATTTCTTGTTCATATGTATAGTTAGAATAGTGATAGCCAAAAATAACAACTTTGTTCCTAATAGTTGAAATCTTTAGTTGATTTAGTTTGTTTCAGAAAAACAAAGTATTTTCCAATGACATTCAAATTCTAAATTCAAGTATAGAGATTTCTCTACTATCAAGCATCAAGCATAAAACCAAATCACATGAGAACATAATATACTTGCATATATGTATCAAGAAGTTATATAGATTTTATAATGCCATTCAATTTCAACATATGGAATTTAATTACTCATAGTAAGTAGGATCTTTCACTAAATACAAGGAGACAACTAAAATAAGAAAAAGGAATAACACAAATGTTTTTAGTTCTAATTTCTACAAGGCCCACCCATGCTCCTAACTTTCTAAATATATTCATACTTCAAATAATTTGCCTTGAGTTGATGGGTTACGCTTATCGCTTTTATGATTTGCTCAACGGGTTACTTGTCTTCAACCTAAAGCCTTCTTATGTACTGGTAGCTCGCTCAGCAAAATTGAGTAAAAGATTTTATTTCTCTCTAAAGCAACTCTGCTCAAAATCATTTATTTTGGCTTAGATATTTTGGGGTGATATCTGTCCTCAATCCGCTCAACTTTAACTTCCTACTTTGAGCAAAAGTGCTTACGAAAGCTTTTTTGCTCAATGGATAAATTGTCTTGGCTTTTTCTGCTGCACCCAAATCTGTAAAATAGAAAACCATAATCCTTAATTAACTTCTCTTAAAGTAATTAATTATATGTTTCAGAGTTGATAAGAGTGTTTTTTACATACAAGTATTCAATGTCATATAAAGTAATAAGTGTCTAAATCAAGTATATGAATTAGTAATTTTGACACTTATTATTCATTCACATACTTTATTTGATGGATGCATATGTCATTTCTCATCTATTTGATTTTGAGTTTTGAGAATAACTTCAACTCACCCACCATGCTCATTTTTAACACATAAATAAACTTGGCAAATCCCTCACTAGAGGGGTTAATATAAAAAATGATATCTTTAATGAATAATAGGGAAGTTAGACTTGAAAATTTTCTGAAAAGAATAATATCCTCCTCTTGAAAAACTATTTTCAATAAAAAATAAACTTATTTTTTCATACCAAGCTTGAGGAGCTTGTTTTAAATCATACAAGTCTTGTTCAATTTAAAAATTTGTCGAGGAAAAGAGTTACTTTTAAATTCAAGGGGTTGTTCTATTAACTTCCTCATTTTTTATGAACTCTTAACATTTGTTATATGTTGAATAGTTTGGTTTGTTATACATTAAATTTGGTCCATCGATTTGAAATAGTCTACCATAAGGTAATTATTTGTCGAAACTTATTATTGTATTTTTTATTGTCTAACTCTGTGAAATCATCTTAGATATGTATCATAATGATATCATGTAGTACACTTTATTCTTTGTAAACATGAAGTGGAAATATCACTAAGAGACCATCTAGCACATATATATACTTTGTTTGATGAAGACCATCTAATATGTTCTTTACAACATCCAGACGATCTACCTTTATTATGTGTTGATATGTTTCATTAAGACAACTTCCAAAACAAAAAGATTCGCAAAGTTATATCAAATCAAAACCAAACTTGTGAACAACGAAATATATGAATGACTCTTGAATCAATTACGTACTTCAATACAATATATTATATTTACAGTAAATTATACAAAGCTTTTAGTAATTTTTGTAGAAGAATTAGAGTCAATTGAATCACTATGATGATTGTGTCTCTGCAAAATTTATTAACTAATGCAGGAAGCTAGACTTCTCATATTAATAAACACTATAAGAAAAAAATTATTTAGAAACCAATTTTTAGCTACCAAATGAAATAGTTGCTAATTATGATCAAAATAGTCACCAAATTAAATTTTAGTTGCTAAATAACTACAAAATATAAGTAATTATTGAATTTAGTGACCAATTCAGTTAAGATAATTGATATCTAACATTAGCTAACAAAATTTTAATAACCTATGCTATTGAATTCTAAATTGGTATCTAATTAAGTTAGAGACTAATTTAGAATCTAATAATATTGGTCACTAAAACCTTGGTAACTAATGATAGATACCAATTATATTGACTTAATTGGTCACTAAATTCAATAATTACTTCTATTTTGTAGTTATTTAGTCACCAAAATCTAATTTGGTAACTATTTTGGTCACAATTAGCAACAATTTTATTTGGTAGCTAAAAATTAGTCTCTAAATAATTTTTTTTTTAGCGAAAACACGAATGAAGGTGAATAATATATGATAAAAGTAAAACAAGTATAAACAGATATAAGAAAAAGTAAATATCTCCAAACATTTAATGCTTAAATAAGCTCGGATAGAAACCCAACATTTACAATTAACACGTCAGAATGTCACTAAAGTACTTATATCTTTATGGAAACTAGACAAATAAAAATTAAGCTTTAGAAACCATAATTAAATAGTTGAATTGGAACCTTGAGTAATGATTGTAATATTCCCTATAAATAGAAAACACAAGTTGCATAATTGCACAAAACAAACAACCAGAAAAATAAGTAAGAGGAAAATAAGTTCACTTCAGACTTCAAAAGGTAAGGAAAAAGAGATATATGTATAACTATCTATTTTGTTTTCACTGATGTACCCCTAAGTCTCACATCTATAAATGATTTAATGGAGTTTTGCTAAATTTAATGGCAATTGGTATTGATTTGGTTACACTTAAAATTCTGCCTTTATGCACTTATTTGATGAATTTTTGTACTAACTCGTGTAAAAAAATTCTTGCAACAAACTTTATTTACTAATATTCATATTAATTTCCTTATACTATAACATTATAAATGTTTAACTGGTTTTTCTTGATAAGTGGTATTGATATTACTATATAAAACATATTTTACATTTAATGGGTTGGGTCACATGATCTTAATGTACTTCATTAGAATACTTACAAGTGGAGGATTTGATCCTTGAGGATTTAAATGGATAGAAGTTATTGTTTATTATAGGGTAATATTACTTATCTATCCTGACTATTTATTACGAAATTTATTCCTGATATTACTTCTATTGTTGATTATTTTGGATACAATATTTTCTTCAAAAGATTCTCCTTAACACAAAGAAATCAAATTCTTATACTATTTGATTTAATGCAGAATATGCATCCCAAAACTTTTAAATAATTACTTCAAATCATCTAATTAATTCGTTTTCCTCTTTTTTTTTTTATGAAATATTATCTTAACATATGTATATTGTAAGAAATTGTTTTGGCTGAAATACAAGAGGGGGTGAATTGGATTTCAAAATCTTTTTTGAAACTATTTAACCTTTTTAAGAAAATTCAAATCAGTTTGATAAACTGGATCTTTATTGACTTTACTGAGCAAAGAAGTAGAATGAATTAGTAAACAGAATACAATCAAGTCACAATACAATGCAACAAACCAAACAGTTTTATCAGAATTCAAATGTAAGTACGGAAGCGATTTAGTTTACTACACAGAAACAAAATAGAAGTTAACCACACAGAATGAACAGATCAACTTCGATTCAATCACCGGTTCGAATTATTATGAATTAATCAAAAATAAAATTCTTTTTATTAAAGAAACAATTATTAAAAGATGTTTAAGTCTTAAATCAATTATAGTTCAATTATAGATTCTGAAAACACTTTATACAGTGAACCAGTCAATTAAATCAGTGATCAAGAAGGAGAAAGAAGATTCAAGAACACAAAGGTTTTTATACTGGTTCAGCCACTAAACGGGCTACGTCCAGTCCCTCACATACAGTAAGGATTTCACTAAAAATGATCAACTGATCAAGTTTACAACACTTGTCCACGACAAGAATACACTGCACTCGCAACAACCACTGTTGAACCTACAACAGACCAAGAAACCACACAGAGTGCACTATGCATTTCAAGAACTCCCTTGCTGAAACCCACAGCAAGTCACAGTTATACAGAGTCCACTGTATAACCCAGAAACGTCTCACTACAACCCGCAGTAGACCACTGCTGAACCCACAGCAGAACAAGAAACCACACAAAAACCCATTGTGTGTTTCAAGAGCTCCCTTGCTGAAACCCACAACAAGTCACAATTATACAGAACCCACTGTATAACTTAGAACTGCCTCACACTGCACCCCGCAGTAGGCGAACCACCAGTACAGTCCCACTGTACCACGAAGTACACCCCAGTAATTCAAGAACGCAATAGCAGTTTCAATACAGATGAAAGATTAACAAATGTAAAATAAGGCTTAGACCGAGTTCAAGAGGGGGGGTGAATTGAACTTTAAAAACTTTTCGCAAATCTGATTTGTTTTTGAAATAGAGAATGAAAATTCTTGATTCAATCAATTAACTCGTGTAAATCTAGATTGTCCAATAAACAATCAATTGTGCACAGCGGAAATTATTGAATATAAACCCAGAAAAATAGTTTCAGTGTAGAAATGTTTTAACCCAGATTCAATATGATTAAACACAATCCAGTAGATTAAAGACAATCCAGAAACACAGTTGATTCAGATATATGAAAACAGATATTCAGAATATATTCAACTATATGATCAGATTTTAATCCAGTCAATTTAAATGATGACAGCAGTTGAATAAAAGAAATCAAGAAGAGTAAGGAGAAAATCAAGAACACATAATTTTTATCATGGTTCACCCTTCCACAAGGGCTACGTCCAGTCCTTTGCAAACTAGCAAATATTTCCACTAAACAGATCACAAGATCAGTTTACAACCTTTGCTCCCAACAAGTTACAAATTGCTCCCAGCAGTAAACCCACACCTCACTGAACCCCTCAGCTAGTGTGTAACCAGTGCAGAAAACCACTGCACTACAACACTTACAATCCGCAAGCAACACTGCTCCCAGCAGCACTCACCCTCTACTGAACCCCTCAGCAGATGCGAGACCAGTGCAGAAACCCACTGCACCAACTCAATTACAAACCCAGTAATTGAAAACAGCAAACAGATTACAGATCAACAGGATCAGAAAA
>Ga0099824_1007544_pt1 | contig 14371 bp, 9 predicted proteins | sample SiratrowhiteBW_FD_76837 | JGI IMG/M metagenome (GOLD analysis project Ga0099824, IMG submission 76837) | Root nodule microbial communities of legume samples collected from California, USA - Siratro white BW | ecosystem: Host-associated > Plants > Roots > Nodule | place: USA: California...
AAAAATAATATTAAGAGTGCATATGAAAGTGAGACTTTACATTCAATCCCAAGAAGAAAAGAAATTAGCTACGCATGGTAGCCATGAAAATACAATGGAAAAGGAAAAAGGAAAATTCTTGATAGCAAAAGTGCTTCCAAAGATCTTCCAAAAGATGATGATCCCTTTGTTCATTCTAGCCTTCCTTTTATAGAAGATCCCTGCTGTTTGTTACAAGTTGGTTGTTATTTTGCACTTCACACCTTCAGTAGCGTTAACGCCTTCGTTCAGAACTTCTTTTCTGATTTAAGTGAGTTTTAGCTCAAGCTCCTCCTTTAGCGTAAGCAAGAAGTCACTTAAAATCTGTTTTTCTACTCCTTTCCTTAATTCCAGCATTCCTCATTCTCTCTTTCTTCGAATCTTACCTAAATCTCAACAACATTCTCTTTCCATAACCAAAAACGCATTAAACAGAAAAATAAACAATAAAATCCCTAACTAAACAAAATCTCTAAAAATCCTATAATTAAAACAGAATAAATGCTAAAAATCCTAACAAATTTATGCCTAATTAACCAATTATTAAAAGTTATCATATACTTCTTGTTGGCATGTGTAATCTCTGCAATGAATGTTGTCAGCCTCTTCTTTAATTACCGTATAGTACATTAATAATTATAATAATGCATGTCTTAAATAACCCAGGTTGGGTTGTTTAGCTAATTTTTGTTTTAATTCACCAGAAAAACCAGGTTACAAATAATGGGAATATCTATTTCCTTATGGATTAGAGAAGATGGGAGAGTGTGATCGATTCAGTTCCATGCATAAAAACATTAGTTGCCACCTTTTTTTAAAGCAATTATTACTTATTAGAGAATTATTTGTGAATACTTTATTCGTTAAAACAAATATGGGATTAATTACTGTTAAGGAAGAGCTATTGCATATTTTGCATAATTTTGTCCTGAATGATTCTATTCCTGCATAGTTCTATTTCAACACAATTCTATTTCTGCACAATTTTAGAGAAGACTCTTGGCAACAATAGTGTGAAGCGAGTTGCGCATTGTCTTCTATCGGCAATTTGGTTACTTTATCTTGAAAAAACACTTTTAGACCTAAAACTTCCTTATCAAGCCAAAAAAATATGTTTAAAAATAAATAATAAGTACATTTGTCAAGATTTGAATCCATTATTTGTTGTGCCCTTTTTTTATTGATTTTCATTTTGACATACACATTATTTGCTTCTAAACTTGATTGTGATATCTTTTTATTGACCTACAATATTAACATGTATAAATATTCTTTTTATTGATTTTCTTTCTGAAGCACACTATTTGCTTCTAAACTTGATTGTGATGTGTTTTTTTTTTTTTTCTTCATCCTACAATGTCAATGTATATAAACATTATTTTTTTACGAGCATGGTTGACCACCATTATTATAAGAAGGTAAATAGAATCATAAGAAGACTATTCTTCCTCTAGTCCCATGGATCTTCACGCATTTACATTGAAAAAGTTTAAATTGTCAATACTTTAAATTTTATGTGACATTCAAAATAATATTTTAAATTATACAGTTCAAAATACACTTTTAGATCTAATATATTTTGTATGATGTAATCTAAGAATATTTTATGAATTATATAATTTTTTTTTTAAATTCAAAAATATATTTCAAATTTTCATATTACACAATCCAAAATGCATTTTAAAATTAAATAATTTAAAAACATATTATGGATGGCATATTTTAAATTCTGCAATTCAAAATATATTTTTGAATTTGAGATTACATACTATAAAATAAATTTAAATATTATATAATTCTTAATGTTTTTAATCCATTGACTATCTAAACTTTTCCAACATCTATATTCACGAAAATGTATAGAGGTGCTAAAAATATTGGCCTAATAGTTTCTATCACAGGTCCTATGCAAAGTGTTCCAATCTATTCAACCTTAAATTCAGAATATTATCTACTTTGATTTGCAAATTTGGTAGACCATGTTTTTACTATAAACTACTTGCTAGCCCGTTCTAAAAACTAAATGCAATATATACTTGTTATGGAGCAGGATTTGAAAGCTTAAAAGTTCAAAACATTGTGACACTTTATCAGGTTGGCTTGCTATGGAACCAATAAGTGACATGTGTTTTCACTCTTTCTAAAAATTGTAGGACTCCCTTAAGCTTTGGAAGGTTGATACAATCGGCTTAACCACAACACTTTTGGTAATGTTGGTTTAACCATAACTCGTTGGCTTTCTTCCTGAATGAACTACCCAATTGACCTTTCTGTAATTTGATTGATTTGGAGTGGAAAAGGTCAAAACTCCCAAAATTAATATTAAAGCAGAAAATCTCTCCTAAACAACACCTAAAATGTAGACACTAAACAAGAAGCTAAACCAATAAATTGTTTGAGTACTAAACCACAATATTTCACCAATTTAAACACCAAAACTAACCTAACCAGTACCAGTTTATGCCATAGCCAAATCTTACATTATACACTGGAAAAAATTATCGTACAAAGTAGAAACTATTTAGCAGTGTCTCAAAACCACTCATGATACCTTGGCACTTAGTCACGAACACTATTCTGCCGCACGATACTTCCTACTTTATTGAACAATTCTTCTATACACATTCACAATCCTCCTTGCAGCAAGGTTTAAAATAGAAATTAGGCATTTGCACATAGCTTATTATTACAAGAAGACAAGTACCTAATATAAAGTTCTAACTATCATCCCCCTTTACAAATAGCTGAGTGCTATCGAAACTCTGAAATTAGATAAGAAAATGGATTGAACTACAATGCACACTCATCACATTCACCACTTTGTTGATTTACATTTGCCAGATATTGCACTCCCTTGAAAGTAAGGTTTGAAGGTTCTTATAACCTCTTCGTAGGTTGGTCTCTTGTAGTCCACTGCCTGTAATCAGTTATCAGTAATTAGTTTTTCAAATGAAGAAAGATTATAACTATTTCAAGTCTCGTTTTTTCTAACTAACCTGCTCAATAACTTCTTCAGGGTCTGCCCATTTCCACTCTGCAAATTCAGGTTCTGCTTCTCCATTGGCCAAGTTGACCTCACTGTCATCTTTTGTTAATCTCATAAGAAACCTATGAAATGTTCATAACCAATGTGAGAAAAGAATAGTACACACATTGAAATACTCAACTGAAGAACCAATAGAAAGTACTGGTTTTCAGAAGTTAGCACTGAACTAAGCACATGAAATAAGTCAAATGAAATACACACCACTTTTGCGCCTGTCCATGCCATTCACCTCCCCAAAGGCGATTGACTTTAGCCTTCACAGCAGGAGGGAAATCATATGTCAACCATTTCTGAACCTGCAATGTACAAGCCAGGTCAAATGTATGAAAAGATTAAATCCACCCAGTTATCAAAATAATGGTTGTTTAAATTGAATTGTTTGATGCTTCACAGACATTGTTTTGTTCATTTATTACCCCAATGGTAAAACTGCATTAAACTCAATTAATTGAATGTTGTAAGATATCACTGATCTATAAAGCTTAGGATATATATAAGTAAAAGAATTGCTGCTTTTGCAGAAAAAAACTAAATCCAAACAAGGAAAGATTTTGCTCAAACCTCAGCAATGATCTCAGCAGATACTATGCCAGTTTCTTCTCGAAGTTCCCTAATGGCAGCAGATTTGGGCTCCTCACCTTCTTCAATTCCCCCCTAAGAACCCCAAAGACAGTCACAATTATGTCTGAAAATTTGAATACCATAAAGTGATAGAAAATAATTTATTTATTATACAAGCAGTAGAAAGGTCCTTTTTTAATAATCCTGCAAAGATTAAAAAAAGAAAACACCACAAAGAATCCACTCTTACTATGAGTTTACATTCCGGTTCAAGGTGCCAAAACCATCTATACATTATAATTGTAAAAAATTTAGAGCAGTGAAGTTTCTAAGCTTATTGGCTGGTTTTATACAGTAGTACATGACATAATTATTAGTATTAATCAGAAAATTGGATTAATAAGTTAAAGGACATCATATCAACCTAATATAAAAAACTTAGAAAAATATTTAGAGTCTCCCTTTTCTCTTTTACTCTAATTTATCCTCCGAAATTCTATAATTTCAATAATGGTATAAGTTCTTTCTGGAACCAAGATTGTTCAGTATACTGCATATCCAAGATAAACCTAGATACATAAGGAGTCTTTTGTATCGTGAAAAATGGATGGTTAGTGGTAATCATAATGCATTTAAGTATTTGTTTTTTTTATGTAAGCAATACGACAGCACATATAGAAAGATTCCTTTATGGTAAAGAGATATGCGAATGTGACACAACAGTGTCTTCAGCATTGTAAACATTGCTATGTTGTCAACTTCAACAGGAGAGAGACAGGGATGTCAATGAAAAGCACTCGCCAGCTCTCACCACTAAGGTAACAGGAATGATTGCTTAGCATGACCAGACTGGTATATATGTGAAAATAAAAACTATGCTCCCCAAAAAAAAATAAGGTTCTGCACTTATACAATGCCTTCTCATCAAAGATCTTTCTTCAAGTTATACAAATCACTTGAATTCATGTTAAAGAAATCAAATGTTAGGCCAAGGTGTAGATAGTACATAACCTAAGCTCACCTGAGGCATTTGCCATGCTCCTGGGACATTCAACCTAGAAGCCACAAAAATCTGAAAAACAAAATTAAAACATGAATTCCCTTTGCTCACACATACAACCATCAAGTAACAAAATTGCTATGTTGGAAAGGAAACAAGGTATTTTACTTTCAAAACATTTTCAACTCCAACGCACTGAACAAGCTAAAATCATACAGAATAATAAACCCTGAAGGAAAAATCTCTAAAATACACAAACCCAAAAAGGTAAATAAAAATCCACAAAACATCAAATCCAAAATCCCAGTTCGCTAGCTCATTTTAGAAATGTTCATCAAACAAGGAAAGGGTGTGAATGAAAACAGAACAGAGCAAAGGATCTCATCTTAGTTCATCCAAGGAATAACTCCAAATTTCCAAATCTAGAAAAACGAAAACACTTTGCTTAAAAAATTTAAAAATAAAAACAAATCAACCGGGGAGTGTTTCTCTAACATATTAATCCAACTTGAGTCCTACTTTACGGTAGGCGAATTAAAAGACACAAATAAACATAAAAAAAAAATCATTTTGAAGAAAAAGCAAAATTTAACTCGATGTTCCAGCTTTTAAACAGCTAATTTAAATCCTCATAAAAAAAAAAAAAACCCACATGAACATACACAAATTTAAGATCAGAAACACACCACTGTCTCCCACAACTAAAAAACAAGATTTTTCTTTTCTGAAAACAAGCTTTCTCCATAACCGAAGGTCATGACACTAATCTGCATAGACCATAAAGGTCACCGAAACAAGAGATTTTAACAACCAAAACAAATTTACGGAATGCATTAATATTTGCTAAAAAAACACAAAATGAACAAAAGGGGACAGAAACCTGGTCATCAGAGTTGATGAGACAGACACCAACGTTGGGACGGTAACCTTGTGGAAGACCCTCCATGGCCTGGTGTTGGAAAATGGTGGAAGGAAGAGAAGAGTAACTAACCTTTTGTATTTTATTTATTTTTGTTGGAGAGAGTGTTCAAGAGAGTGAGGAGAGAGAGGAAATGGGATTGAAAAGAATAATGATAAGAAGTGAGAGAGAAAAGGGGAAAGTCGAGTTTTGCAATTCTCACCAAATCCCTCATTTTATTATGCTATTGCCAATTATACCATGCTTCCCCAATCCACCCTCTTACCTATTCATCTCAAAACCACAAATTATTGTAATCATGATTTCCTACATTTTATCTATGTGAGAACAAATAACTACACATATAGAGGGTTATACTCAAAATCAAGGAGACACAAGTTTCACAAGACTCTATTAAAGTTCTTCATTAGAGTATATTAATACTAAATAAAATTTAAAACCCTTGATTTATAAGGATAATTAATAATTTTATACAAAAGTTTTAAAAAATATTATTAAAATATAATCTTTTATATGGTTGAGATGTATTTGATCCCCATGATATATAGTCCCACATTATTATTATTAAGATGTTTGGCTGGATAGATATGTGATAGTTAAAACGATAATTAAGATTTAAATATTATTATTACTAATCATATATTATAAACTAATTTATATTATGAAAGTCAACTTAAAAAGGTAAAAAAAAGGTGATATATCGGATTTATATAAACAATATTATCGATATTCTCTATAAATAGTATATAAATAGTATGACATATTTAATAAAAGATATATTTTGAGACAAGTACTTGAAAAGTATAAAAAACCTTTTCCAGATACATTTCCATGTTACAACTGACGATTCAAAGACTCAAATCTCTTAGAATTTAGTAATACCCAAGACTCTTTTTCGTACATATAGGAACAAATCTAATAAAATTATTATATTGAAAGTTACTAAAAAAATATTAAAAATAATGTGATAATAAAATTAAAATATAATATCATGTAATGACAATAAAAATGATAATAGAGTCAAAATTTATCCATGTGAATATTATTTTTTAATCACAGTTTAAAAGAATTGGTGAAAATTTTGTTTTTAGACATAATAAATAAATCACTAATAATATATAATAATAGTATTACATATGATTTCATGAAAAGGTTATGATGAATGATACATTTGTTGACTTTTATAAAAATTATCCTAAAAAATAGAATAGAATTGGTCTATATTATTAGTTCATAATTATTTTTCTGAGCAAACATTTAAGTAAAATACATTGTATTATCACCTATAAGCACTAGCAGAATAAATTTTATTGGAAATGGTTTTTAACCTTTTTTTAAAATGTAATATGTGATTTGGATATCTAGAATATCATGAAATAACGAGTCTCGCTATATTAATATTTTTTTTATTATTAAAAATAAAATTATTTATTTTACCTAAGTCGTTTTATATATGTTTGAATACTCACCTCTTAAAATGTGTTCCACAACACACAACAAAATATTGTTATAACTTTTTTTAACTTATTTGTCATAATTTTATGATTTGTTGAAAACATATGTCCAAAACACGTAATTAGTTAGCTAGGTCTTTAACTTGGACTAAATAATCATATTAATTTGTGTAATTATATCCAAATATAGGATAATCAATTTTTTATGTTTTGAAAACAAAGCCTATTTTAATTTATTATTTTCCATTAGGTTTGACACTAAAGAATAAATGTTTCTTTTATTTTTAGCGATTAAACAGATCATATGATCTAAAAAACTCTCAATATTAGAAATTGTCAATATAGATTTAGGAGAACAAACTGTAACTTTAAACATGTTGAGATATGAAATCGTCAAAATTGTTAGGAAAAATACAGAATTTATAGTAAATATTTAGTACAATAAAATCATTAAAATAACAACTATCTAAAACTTATAAAATACTCTGTTAACTATAAATAAACTTAATCCAGAACGTTCTAACTATAATAAGTCTTAAAAATCACACGATATACTTTAAACTAGAATAATTACGTATTTATTTATATTTAAGAAATAACTGAAAAAATATAAACTCTTAAGAAAATATTATCTACGATTTTTTAATGGGTGAGCTCAGGGGGGATAAAATAAGGTTGGGAGCAGGTTATGAAAGTGAGGGCGCAAGATAGCAAAAAGTGCGCCGATGGTGACGCAGTCAATGAGAAGAACACGCGGAGAGAGCACTAACGAACAAGGGAAGGAAATAAAAAAGCAGTGGGCCCACCACCGAAGGCGTTGACTTTCAGTGGATCAGATTATGGAAATGGATCCAAGCATCATTTTTTTCATTTTTTTATTCTTTTTTCCAATGCAGTACGATAAAGCAATAAAGGTTTATTAAGTGAGGTCCAAAGGTGGGAATACCAACAAATTTCACTTCAACTCTAGCGCGTAACATACACGTCATCATGTTGCAAGATTTTGACAAAATTAACCTCGCCATGCCATTTTACTTCTTCTAAGTCCCACTCACTCCATCATATTCGCGTTCGAAATTAATAAAATGTTTATTTAGACTGCATATCATTAATTAATCTATTTCTTAAAATTATAAAGAGCATTAAATTAATTCTTGTTCGACTATATGATTGGCCGGTTAAGTTTCAACCGGATTCAAGTCGAACAAATAAAGAACAATATAATTAAAGAAAAAAGAAAAATAACCTAAAAAATATAAGAGACTTTTTTTTTTAATTAGCTTGTTATAATAACAAGAGACTAATTCTATTTATATTACTTAAAGAAAACATTTTAGATTCCTAATTAATTTGAAGATAATTCTAGACTTTTCGTATATATCTTAATAATGTATAAAAATTTCTAGATTATTCTTGATATAATTTAAAAAAATTAATTTTATTTTTAACACTCTTTCTTAGAATGAATTTTTTGGATATTAACCTGGATTTCGTACAAAGGAACTCGAAAGAAGTCTTGGAAAACGACTTTGTGAAAATGTCAGCAATATTTTCCTAACTTTACACTTTCAATGCGTTGATGGTGCTGTCAAGAATCTTTTTTCTAATAGAGTGATACTCAATCTCAATATGCTTGGTTCTTGCATGAAATACTGGATTATTTGTGAGTTTGAAGACACTCTGATTATCTCCAAAAGGTGCAGTTGGCTTAGTTATAAGATAATGTAGATCGTTAACAAGTCTTTGAAGCCAAATGCATTCTTGAGCAGCAACTTTGTACTCTACCTTTGTAGTTGACAACAAAACTAAATTTTGTTTCTTGCTACACCAAGAAATACTTGTACCCAATAAGAAATACGTATCCTGAAGTAGACCTCCGATCATTCAAGTCTCCGCCAAAATTAGCATTTGTGAAACCAAATAGAAAGGAGGTAACTTTCTTCTTAAAAAATAGCCCCATATCAAGCATTGAGTTGACATATTTCAAAATCCTTTTTGTTGTTTCTAAGTGAGGTTTTCTTGATGACTGCATAAATCAACTAGCCAAACTAACTAAAAAGGCAATATCGGGTCTTGTGACAGTCTTTTAATTGATTGTGTTAATTGTTCAATTGATTGCAGTTTCAAGATTTGGTTTCTTTTCAAGCATTTCAATCTATGACTTTCTGTTTCAATTGATTGTTCTTCATTTTGAAGGATCTCAAAATTTCACATTCCCTGTTTTGATTATTTTATTGTTTATGGAGTTTTTCTATGCTTGAATAATTTTTTGTTCAATTAATTATTTTTCTGATTCAATTGATTAATTTTGTGTAATTGTGCTTTACAAAAAACTTTTCAATTGATTGATTCTTTGTTGTTGTGTTCTACAAGTGTTTTCAATTGATTGTTTTTGCGATTCAATTGATTGTTTTTGTGCTATAATTTCAAAATTTACATAATTGACTGTTTTAATAAAGGACTTTAATTCTTTCCATTATTTCTTTCCATACTTTGTGAAAATCTTTGAAAGTTCAATTCACCCCCCTCTTGAACTCAACCTAAAATATGTAGTGGGACAATAGCTAAGGGGGAGATTGTTATATGTGGCATAAATTGTTTTATGGTGGAAGTCAAGTGGGCCAAGTCATAATCAAATCGTAGTACTTGGACTACTACGCTCTTAAGTAGAAAGAGACTATAAAATATAGCTTTTGGTCTAGTGGTAAGTGCTCGATCAAACATGTCGAACTCGTCATACCAAAGCATTATTTGAAACCCTTTGATGGAGTACTTGTCAGTTTTTTTGGTGATTAGGTAGAGGTTCAAGGGTATGTAGATCTTAAGATGACCTTTGAAACATGTGTATGACTAGAACAATTGTCATTAAGTATTGGATAGGTAAAGCACTTGTATTGTACATCATTCTTTTGAAATAACCCTCGTTAAATAAATTAAGAGTAGTGTTTATACGAATCACCTTGAGCTAAAATACTTGATGTTACTGAGTAACGCCATAGTCATACTAGTAGACCAAAAAATTGTAAGGAATTGTTATAAGAAAAGTTTATGCAATGACCTAGAGTGTCGAATGTCTTCGACTTTGATCCAAGGATAATGGTTAAGGAATAATTACCTCAACAAATAGAAGAAGTTAAAGATGTTTTCTTGGAACCAAGAAAAAGGGTAAGAGTTGGAGTTCATCTTTATTATGGCTTGAAAGAACAATTAATACAACTACTATGTTTTAACATAGATGTATCTATTTAGTTAGCTCCTAATATGTCAGACTGTGAAAATAGGTCAAATATACAAGAAGGGAGTTTTTAATTGAGTATTAAAAATTTTCGTAATAATTCGCAAGGGCAATGACTTATTGAATGATCAAATGAATTTTTCACTTAACAAATTCACTATCAAAATATGTTTTGAAAATCTTGTTCAGAAACAACACCCCAAATATTAGAAGACAATTAGTAATATGCTATCAAAAGTGTAAACAATAAGAAGGATTTACTTTTATTATTTTTATACTAGTTCGTTTGTAACCAAGATCATGTCTAATTCTTTATCAACATGATTAAATTTTACTAGGCCAACTAACGTTGCAAAAAACAAACTAACATTCTTTAGACCTCACTCACTTCTAGCTAAACAATTGAGTATTGTTTGGAATAACAACTACTCCTGACTAAGACACCGAGTATTCTTTAGAACAACACTCACTCTTGACTAAAACCCTTGTTTGCAAGAAAATGTGATCAAAAGATCACTCCTTAATCGAGTATTGAGCTTTCAATTTGGCAATTGGAGTAAATGTTTTAGTAAAGTCAATAACTTCTTACTGATTGTAGCCTTCTACTACCAGTCTAGATTTAATTCTTACCACTTTTCCTTCTTCATTAAACTTGTTGCTAAAGACTTATCTTATGGCAATCACACTCTAATATTTTGTTGGAGGAACCAACATACAAACATAGTTTCTAGTGAATTGGTTAAGTTTTCCTCCATGACTAGAATTTAATCTTCATTTTCGCTCAAGCTTACTTGATGTTCTTTGACTGTATATGAGACACAAAAGGAAACGAGATAGAAAATGTAAAAAAAGAGAAACGTAGGGTATTGAAATTCTGGGCACACATTATTGTGCACAGAGTGAGGAACTTTATAGATTGCATAGTACCAGAATTTGTTACACATGCTACAAGAGTCGTACACGTGCATGTATGAGCTGACAATATTCTAACAGAAATGTAAATAATTACAGAGAAATTGATTATGTCTTAACATTCTACTCGACGGTGCATAACAAAGTCGAAGTTTGCTTTTATTCTTCTCAAACTGCCCTTGCATTAAAGCCTTGGTTAAATAGTCAGCCACTTGAAATTTTGAAGGAACATAATGAACATCCACTTCTCTCTTTAAAATCATATCTCTTATAAAATGAATGTCAATTTCTATATTTTTACTTCTAGCATGTTGTACTGGATTGGAGGCTAATGCCTTTGCACTGAGATTATCACACCATATCATTGACGGTTGTTTTAATCTTAGCCCAAGTTCAGTTAACAGTGAATTGAGCCACTTGATCTCTGAAGCTCCATTAGCTAGAGCTCTATACTCTGATTCTACACTTGAACGAGAGATAGCTCTTTTCTTTCTCAATGACCAAGATACCAAGTTATCACCGAGATAAACACAAACTCCTTCTACTGACCTTCGATCATCCAAATATGTTGCCCAATCTGCATCTGTAAAAGCCACAAGCCTCATGTGTTGCATTGGCTTAACATGTAAGCTGAGTTGAAGTGTTCCTTTGAGGTACCTAAGGAGTCGCTTTACTCCTTGAAAACGTGTCTCTGTAGGTTGCATCAAAAATTGACTAAGTTTGTTTACAGAGAAGGTTATATCTGGCCGAGTGGTAAGAAGATACTATAATGACCCAAACAACAGCACAATTCGTCATACCAAACTTCTTCAACACATCTAGAATGTATTTTTCTTGATTAAGATAAAGGTCTGAGTTATCCCGTCTAGCTTCTATTCCCAAAAAGTAATATAATGATCCTAAATCTTTCAAGGCAAACACTGAGTTTAGTCTACTAGTAAACTCCTTGAGAAATTTGAGTCGTTACTCGTCACCAAAATGTCATCCATGTAAACAAGTATAAACACCATGAGTTTGGAATTGTGAAGGTAAAATAATGAGATGTCACTTATGGCATTTTGGAACCCCTATTGTTGTAGAGTGAGCCCCAGACGATCAAACCAGGCATGTGGACTGTTTGAGTCCATAGATGGCTTTCACAAGTTTGCACACATGTTGTGGATGTTATGGATCAATGAACCCCTCAGGTTGTTTCATATAAACATCTTCCTGAAGATAACCATTTAGGAATGCATTGTTCACATCTAGCTGCTTCACATCCCAATTAAAGGTAAATGCAATGATGAAGATGATGCGAATGGTGGTTGGCTTAATAACTGGGCTAAAAGTTTCAGTATAATCCACACCTGCAACTTGCTGGAAGCCCTTAGCAACGAGGCGTGCTTTGTGTTTGAGAACAAATCCATCAGCTTTGAATTTTGTCTTATAAACCCACTTATAGTCAACCAATTTTTGGGTGCCATCAAAGGGTACCAAAACCCATGTTTTGTTGCGTAGGAGAGCAGAGAACTCTTCTAGCATTGCTTGCTTCCAACAAGGAGTGAGAAGATCTTCTTTAGTTGTTCTAGGCTCTAAGTTACTGTGTTAACCTTCCATTTCAATAACCCCAATATAAGGGATCTTGGGTTTGAAAATCCCAACTCTAGACCGAGTGACCATCGTGTGTTGCACTGGTGGTTGGACTGAATGCTCAGCTTCAATAAAAGTATACTCATTTGAATTACTTGAGCCCTCATTATCTAGTAGTTGAATGTGGTTGTGATGAGTTGGCCCATTTTGTGACGAGTTGGTTGTGCTTATCATTGGTGAACCATGTTCTAGTGCACTTGAGTTGTTGGTGTTCTCTCTTGGTAAGTTTGAAGCCGACACACATGTGTGTGAGTGGGATACAGACAAGGAACTAGTCATTTGTCCAGGTCTTGGTTCATATTCTGCATCTTTAGCAACAAAAGGTATAATGCATTCTCTTTCGGAAGATGATGCTCTTCTATTTAGAAAACCTGCAACACAAGGAAAACTGGAAGCATAAAAAATAATGTCTTGAAATATAGATTCGGCCAATTGAGCTCAAGCATTTGAATCCCTTATGTTGAGGCGTTGGTCCCAAATATACACACTTTTGGCTATGATACTGGAACTTGTGTGTATTGTAAGGCTTCAAGCATGGGTAACAGGCACATCCAAATGGCTGAAGTTCTTTGTAAGCTGGTGTTTCATGGAAAAGAACAACCAAAGGAGTAGACCCTTGGAGAGTTGGTGTTGGTAGTTGATTTATGAGATACACAACTGTTTGAAAAGCTTCTACCTAGTAAGTAAGAGGTAGATGGGCTTGTGCCAGCAATGTTAAACCCATTTCTACAATGTGGTAGTGCTTTCTCTCAGCCCTACCATTCTGCTCTAAAGTATATGGGCAGGTATATCGCATCTCAATCCCATTAGCTTGAGCAATTTGTGCAACTGGTTTGTATTCAGTTCCATTGTACACTGAATTGCTTTAATTTTGGTACTCAGCTTGTTTTCAACTAGGGCTTGAAGTTGATTAAACGCATGTATTGCTTCACTCTTGTGACGTAGAGGATAAATCTAAGTAAATCGACTGAAATCATCAATGAAATGGATATAGAACTGGAAGCCATTTGTTGATTTATGGGTGAAGGTCCCCATAGATCTGTGTGAATCAGTTTAAGTGGTGATGAAGCACAAGAGACAAAACTAACAAACAGTAAAAATTTTGATTTTCCATATTGACATGCTTCACAGAAGTAGTTTGTACATTGAAGTTTAATTCTACAATCATTTGATTTTTTTTTTAAAACTCTAGTACTAGGGTGACCCAATTTACAATGCCAGATCATTAGTTCTTGTTGTTCCTTCTCCTTTGTTGTGCATAAGTTAACTTCTACCTACGTTTGAGTGATGTTGGGTTGCTCAACTATCGGGTACAACTCGTGAATTGCCTTCCCTTGTGCTATGCGTTGGCTTGTCCTCTTGTCCTTCACAACACACATTCCACTAGTGAAGGTAACCTTTACTTGATTATCTCTTGTCAACCTATCAACCCTTAAAAGCTTCTTAGTGGCAAAGGGAACAATAAGTATATTTTTTGTTAAAGTAAGTATTTGGCCTAAGTTCAAGAGGGGGGGTGAATTGAACCCTTTTTAAGTCTTTTCGCAAACTTGCTTTTCAATGTAAGAATACAAATTCTTTAAAGAAACTTAGAATGCAA
>Ga0099824_1007547_pt1 | contig 14367 bp, 4 predicted proteins | sample SiratrowhiteBW_FD_76837 | JGI IMG/M metagenome (GOLD analysis project Ga0099824, IMG submission 76837) | Root nodule microbial communities of legume samples collected from California, USA - Siratro white BW | ecosystem: Host-associated > Plants > Roots > Nodule | place: USA: California...
TATATATATATATATATATATATATATATATATATATATATATATATCAAAATGCATGTGCAACTATCAAATTTAGATCTTTGTTAAATTTGTGGTGTTGTTTACTTCTATAATATATTAATTTTGATTTTTAAAATATATTAAAATTTTTTATAATACCAAAAATGAATATATTTTAAAAACATAGTAAGTGCTGGAAAATACAAGAGAAAAATATTGAGGAGACAAACAAGTATGAGACTAGAGTGAACTTATACAAGAGAATGATATCACTTTTAATCTAAAACATTAAGTTTGTGAGTCTTTTTTTCTTATATGTTTGGTCAACTTTATCAATTATACTTAATTTAAGACTTAGACTCACACTTAAATTTCTAAAAAAAAAACAGTACAAAAAATTCTAAAAAAATCTGAACTAGTGATTATCTTTAACTCTATGACTAAACTAAAAATTTGTATAAAGTTTTCTTATTACAAGTGCAATTTGACCATTACTTTTTTTTTCTTTCCTGTGATTCTATAAAAGTTCAATATCTTCCTTAAATAACTCTCGTTTCTTCTTTCTATCCCGTTTATGTTATGGTAGTCATTCACTTAAATTATATTTATTCATATCCAACGAAAGCTGCCACACCACTTTATACACTCCAACACTTGTTTTTGCATTGATTTTTTTAAGTTTGATCCAACACAAAAAGAAAAAAAGGTGTTGACGTGTAGTAGTAATGATAAATATTTAAAGATAAATGAAGATAAATATTACAAAATATTTGTAATAAAATAAATGCAGAAAAAAATGAGTTATCTTTGAGGAAAAAAATTGAAGTCCTTCTAGGTTTAGCAAAAATACAAAAAATAGTAATATAGAGATAAACACATGTTGCAATTTTGCACTTTAGAGAAAATATCATTTTTAGAACATATTTTGTAGTTAATGAAAATAAACATGTTAACAAAAAAACATCACTCAATTGAAATGAAAATTACAGTTAAGAAAACAAACCAATCAATAAATACTCATTAAGTGTATGTTTTAACTATAAAATTTAAAGATGTTATTATTAAAACTTTTTAAATACCTTTACAAATTTACAACACCCTCACAAAGATGATAGGGCATTTTCATAATATACACTTGTTGTGATCATTCTTTTCTTAAGCTATCAAGTCAAGTATCAATGGAGGAAAAGTTACCTAGGAAGGTAGCTCTATGTTTCTAGAAAAAATAAAGAGAAAAAAAACTTAAAAAATAAGCAGTTTTATACGTGTTTGCTTTTGCTTCTTGAATTGCCAAATGCATATAAAAAAGTGCCAAAACTTACATAGAATCAGGGCAAAAACATATGGGAGAATTGTTTACTGTTTATTATTTTTTTAAATGGACTCACTGGTGGGGCCAACATCATATTCCAAATATAGGGTTTTTGGATTTTATAATTCACCAGTGCAGTTTGAGAGTGACAAGATTTCAAAACCTTACCTTTTTGTTTTGTTTGGAGGGAGGATATGTCACTGTTGTGTTAGGAGAGAGAAAATAACATAAAGGAAAAAAACAAATTTTAAATTTATATTATTTATTTAAATGGAAAAAAAATAAGGAAGGAAAATTAACAAATTTCGAAAATAATATTAACAACTCTCCTCCTTTTGAATTTTTTTCTTCTTGGAACATATAAGGGACATACTCTTTTATAAGGAAATGAGGATAATTTAAATAAAATAAATTGCAAGATTAAAGTATGATATAATATGATGGTTTCACTTTTGGAACTAAAAAAAAAAAAAATGATATATTTTGAACTCAAAATATATTTATAAAGGTTTAATGAGACTCCCTTTACTAGAAGAGCATTTATATGGCGTAGGATTAGGTAAGTGCAATCAAGGAACTATGAGGAAGAGGTTCGAGAATTGAAAAAACATGCAAAAGTTTAATATACTAAATTTAGAATATGTAGATGTGAGAATATTAGTTTGGAAAAATGAAAATAGTTAGTTTATAGTAATAATACTAATATAGAAACTTAGAAAGAAGACATAGTAAAAAGAACATTTTTACACTGTGCTTGCTATGTTAGTTAACATAAAACTAATGTGAAAAAAAAATATGAACTTTTGATAAAATTTGAAAATACACTTTACATTGATTTTGTAATAACTAATCTAATAGAATATATATCACATAATTTCTTATAAAAATGATATAACTAATTTGTTCTAAATTTTATCCGCAAATTGCATTGTAATACTCAAACTAATCGCTATTTAGATTATTGACCTTGATGAATTAATTCAAATTGAAATCCATTAAATTAAAAAATCTAAACTAGTTTAATCATTTGAGTTTAGATCATTACATAGAATACCATCCAATGAATTACATTAATTAAAACATACTAAAAAAAACATCTATTTATAGTTTTGTAATGCAAGTGAGGATGCCAATCCAATCATGCTATATAATAATTGGAGTCAAAGGATGTTCATCATGTTACTAGTGGGTGAAGATGCTGCAACTTCACAATGAAAATTTATAAATGTACAAAATGGTCTCTTTTTTTTTTTTTTTTCATTTATGTCATCACTGTACTCTTGCCCCTTTTTTAGAAACTCTATTTATTGTAATAAAATTGAAAACTTTCTTTTATTATAAATTCAATACCTAATGTTGACAATGGGATAATTAGGATGATTATGGGTAGGTTACTAACTACTTGTTTTCTTACTTATATTTTTAAATTATTACTTAAAATATATTTCAAACTTTCAGCTTTTTATTGTAAATAAATGACTCGAATCCCATTAAGCTTCATACTTACTTTGATTGATTACCTACCTTTATTCAGCAATTCAAAGTACCAATGAGTACTTTTGATAAAAAAAAATATTAGTTAAATAATTATGTAGTTGAAATAACACTTAGCCCTAAAAAAGTATTGTTGAAAATGGAAAACGAATACCCTTTTTAACTTTATGAAATTACTGAATTGACATTGGTGAAGACGGGAGTAAACGAGAACTCTGTTATTATTAAAATAAAATAAAACATATACATGTAAAGAGAACCTATTGTTATTAAAATAAAATAAAATTGAAATATATAAGCATATAAATACTATTATTCATTATAAAATAGAATATATATATACATATATATATATATAATTTATTTTAATATAATTTCAAAAGATAATATAATAATAAAAAAATATGAACTTTAAAAGGATTTTAAATAGAATTATGAGTTTTTTTTTTTTGTGAATATTGTTTGAAAATAAAATAATCAGCTAACACTTAATTATTTTAGTAGTTTGATAAAAATGTTTTCGCAACTATTTTTTTTTAATAAAGTGGAAAGATATTGATAAAAAAGATAATTTACTTATTTTATATTAATTCACTCTAATAGAGTTATATGTATTATTTTTTCTTAAAAGATTTTACTATAATTAATTTGATTACAAGTATTTTTATTGTATTTTTTTCCTGTAATGTCATTTTTGAAAATACTATCTCTTATATAGATAATGCATTTATATTTTAGAAAAATGGTTAAAGAAATAAATAATGAAAATTACTTACTTTTTCTATTTTATAAGTTGAAAACATAATTATCATCCTTCATCAAATTTAAACTCTCTTCCATAATAAAAATAAAAGTATTTACCTACACTGTTACACAACCAAATATACATTAATGGTTTGATTTATTTATTTATTTTATTAAAATGTCATCTAAATCAAATACTGTTTGATCTAGTTTAGATTGATTTTTTTTTATTATAAAACACTCAAAAAACTGTTAAATATTTATAATGAAAAATTGAAAAATAAAACAACATGATATATTTTTTTATATAATTGTTATCATATTCATAATTTCAATTTTAAATCTCATATTCATAAATAAATTATAGAATCTTTGATTTAAACTTATAATTCAAATTTGTCATCATATTTTGATACAATCAGAACATAAAAGAACCATACAGAAATATATTAGTATTTAAATATAATATTATATTTAAATATAATAAATTATTTTCATCCATTCTTGATTTCTATTTCTAAAATCCAAACTAAACCATTAAGTTAAAAAATAGATAAAAAAATCTTAAGAAAATAATTTAATTAAGTTTCAATTTTTTAAATCAATTTTCATTATTTTTTAATTAGTTGGGTTTTAAATATGTACTATGCACTATCTTATCGTTAAAGGCTTTAGTTGTTGGATAAAACATCAAACTATTGTTATAAATTTAAACCCTTTAGTGACAGTTTAAGCTCCTCTGTCAAGAAATGGTGTATAGAGTAAGCCTTGATGGTCATTTTTCATCTTCAATTTTCATATCTTTTTCACTGAACATGATAAAGCAAAATCACTAAAGTGAAATCACACTCTGAATGTAATCTTGCTACCCAAATTCAACTTACAATTCCCAAAGCAAAAGGCAAAGATATCTTAAGGGTCAATGTTGCGCAGTTGTTACGTGTGAAGGATGAAGATAAGAAAAAGAAGAACAGAAAAAGGGTCCCATTCTTCCCTCCTTTTCTTTCCCTCTCCAAATCTATATAAAGCAGCAACATTTGCATCAACTCATCCATCAAACCCACACACCTCACCTAGTAGAAGTAACAAAAGAGCCTCCTTCTCAAAAGAATACACAGGTATAAAAAGAAGCCACTTCCCACAAACAAAAACTACCAACAAAGCTTCTTCTCTCTTTTCAAGCTTTAAATGAGCAAACAAGACTGAAGGAAAGAGAGAAGCACACCATTGTTGGTTTCATATACATATATAGCAAGAGAGTTCAATGGGGAAGGGAGAGTTTCATGGAGGGGTGTTCATGCTCTTGTTTTTGTGGGTTTCTGCTGTCACAGCCTCTGTCACTTATGACCACAAAGCCATAATGATTGATGGAAAGAGGAGAATTTTGATCTCTGGCTCCATTCACTACCCAAGAAGCACACCTCAAGTACACACTCCACTCCAAATTTGCATCATGGCTGCATCAAAATTTATTTTTTCAACCATTTCTTGCATCTGATTCACTTTCTTTTTTTCCATTTTTTCATTCATCCACATGTTTGTTATTGCAGATGTGGCCAGACCTTATTCAAAAGGCCAAAGATGGAGGCCTTGATGTTATTCAGACCTATGTTTTTTGGAATGGTCATGAACCTTCTCCGGGAAAAGTAATGCAAATACATTTCCTTAGTTTATTGTTTCTTCATGGCTTTTGCCTATTCCATATTTCTCAAACCACAGTTCGAAATCTTGTTGAGAGAGATGCTCACATTTAGTATCTGACCTGATCAAAATTGCTTTTGAAAGGGGATACTTGTGATTGTTTGTTCTTACTGATCAGAAAGTTAAAAGTGGAAAATTCTAATTGATGTTTTTTGCAATGTTGAAAATTTGCAGTACTATTTCGAAGATAGGTTCGACTTGGTTAGGTTCGTGAAGCTAGTGCAGCAAGCAGGCCTCTATGTTCATCTCCGCATTGGTCCCTACATATGTGCTGAATGGAACTTTGGGTAATGATTTTCATGATGTGAATGTTTTCACACCTTCTTATGAGAAGGGAAAATTCCTTGGTTTTAAAGAAGGAAAATAATGATTCTTAGGAATCACTCAAAGGTCACATGCTCTGTTTTCTGTTCAGGGGATTTCCTGTCTGGCTCAAGTATGTTCCTGGAATTGCTTTCAGAACGGACAACGAACCGTTCAAGGTTGGTGTTTTCATTTTGGAGCCTCACTGGTTGTAATAATTTGCTTATTATTATTGGTTGATTAAAAATAGTTTAATGAATTATTGAATCTCATAACCAATTTTGGAGCCTCACTAGTTGAAATAATTTGCTTGTTATTATTGGTTGATTAAACATAGTTTAATGAATTATTGAATCATATGTCCAACCGTCCAATTTATTGTCATCTTATGTGTAGGCTGCAATGCAAAAATTCACAGCTAAGATTGTTAGCTTGATGAAAGCAGAGGGGTTGTTTCAATCCCAGGGTGGTCCTATAATTATGTCACAGGTAAATGCAATACTATTTATGTATATAATTTTTATTTTTTTTTGTATTGTTGGTTTTTTCAATTTTTTGCTAAGTTTTTGAGCCAATTAGATTAAAGATGGTGCTTAATTTGTTGTTTTATAATTGAATTGACAGATTGAAAACGAGTATGGTCCTGTGGAATGGGAAATTGGTGCTCCTGGAAAAGCTTATACGAAATGGGCTGCTCAAATGGCTGTTGGTCTAGACACTGGTGTTCCATGGGTTATGTGCAAGCAAGAAGATGCTCCTGATCCTGTTGTAAGTTACTTTTTCTTCATCCTAAGAAACGTTTTCGTGTGTGTGGAGTTGGATTTCAAGATGACTTTTTGACTATTTTCTCACGTGATTCTTATTCTATTCTGCTAAATTGGAGTGACCCATTTAAAAATGGTGGTGGGGTTTTTAATTTATAAACAGTGTTATGGCTGCTTTGGTTGGGATAAGGTTGTTGCTTTTACTATACCATGATATTTTTGCTATTCTCTCATTAGCCCATTTCACCCTTTTCTGTGTTTGTTTTACCTTTATTTGGAGGAAGGTGCTTTGGCCAGTCACACTATTTTACTAATTTCACTTTTCTCTTGCTTCTTTTGGTAGTTTTATAAGTGCAGTGGTTGATTTGCTTCTGTCTCCTTTTCTCTTTTTGAAAATGAAAATTTGAGAAAGTGCAAGATTTGGTTTCAATTGTATGTTTGATGAGGGAATGCTTGTTTTTTCACAGGCAAATTGATTCCTCTCTCTTGCATCTTTGATCTTTCTCTCTGATCTGTGTTAATTTTCTGGCTTTGACATGTATAGATTGACACCTGCAATGGGTTCTACTGTGAAAACTTCAAGCCCAACAAGAACACCAAACCCAAAATGTGGACCGAGAATTGGACTGGCTGGTAAGTCCCAACAAATTCTACCATGTAGGGTTTTTTTGGTCCTACAGTAAGTTTCATATCTCCCTTTCTGTAGGTACACTGATTTTGGGGGTGCAGTCCCTGTTAGACCAGCAGAAGACTTGGCATTCTCAGTTGCAAGATTCATACAAAATGGTGGTTCATTTGTTAACTACTATATGGTATGTTGGTTTATCCATTGTGAATATTTCATTCATAGTATGTTTACATTCAATCAATTCATGTTCTAGAAACTTTGGTTTGAGTCTAACATCATTTTCTTAATCTAGTACCATGGAGGAACTAACTTTGGTCGGACATCTGGTGGTCTCTTCATTGCCACTAGCTATGACTATGACGCACCCCTTGATGAATACGGTATGAAGTAATGATAAATTGTTTACATGCTTTGAGCGATGATGAATAATAAGACACATTTAAAGCTCTTGAAAACTTAGGGAAACTTTTGAGGGAAAAGAAAGCAAAGTGCACATATTCACTTTTGGGCACCACATCATAAAGCTGAAAAACATTTTCACATTAGCCTGAAGCTTGTTCAATTTTGACACTGTACCAGGACTTCAAAATGAACCAAAATGGGGGCATTTGAGAGATTTGCATAAAGCAATAAAACAAAGTGAGCCTGCTTTAGTGTCTACAGATCCTAAAGTGACATCGCTTGGATATAACCTTGAGGTGAAGTCCCTAAGCTGGTTTGTGGTGAAAACCAACATAAATTACCTGTGCGTTGAAAATTCATTTGATTCCTTTTGTTGATATAATCTTAGGCACATGTGTATTCGACCCCTGGTGCCTGTGCGGCATTCATTGCAAATTATGACACCAAATCCTGGGGAAAAGCTACATTTGGAGGTGGGCAATATGATCTACCACCTTGGTCTATCAGTATTCTTCCTGACTGCAAAACTGCTGTTTACAACACCGCAAAGGTAACACAAGATTGCTGACTGACTACACTTAAGTTTTACTTCTTTTATTTTGTTATTGACTAAAAGATATGGCTAATGTAGTCTTTATAAGGTTTGGGCATTTCTTACCTTACATGTTGGTTTTGTTGGGTTTTGTGGGTTTGAATTAGAAGACCTTAAATCCAAATTCTAAGATGAGATCTTAGATGTCTAGATGTATAAAGGGATGTTATTATTGGGTAAGTCCATGCTCCATATATCTAGTTCTTGCACGGGGATTTCTAATATGGTCATAGTTAGTATGATTCTTAGTCGATCTTGACTTTACAAGTGAGTTTTATGGAATTGTAAGTTTGAATTCTAAGAGTTTAATAAAAGAAAATGTGCGGTGAAATGATTTACGGACGAAACAATGTGTAAGTGTGACATTTCTTTGAAAAGCTGGAGAGTTCCTCTCATGCTGTACTTGAACAACAAACAAACATCGTGGTTATTTTGAGCAGAAATCCTTTGTATTTATTGTTTTAATGTTTTTGAAGTGAGAATATTCACGAAATATACCATGTTATTTAGGTTGGTGTCAGCAACTGGGTGAAAAAGATGACTCCTGTAAACAGTGCATTTGCATGGCAGTCATACAATGAAGAACCTGCCTCATCCAGTCAAAATGATCCCTTTGCAGCAGAGGCACTTTGGGAACAGGTCAATGTGACCCGGGATTCTTCAGATTATTTGTGGTATATGACAGAGTAAGTATCTTTCGACTTATCAAACTTCTTGAAGAAAAATTATCATAAGGATAATCTCTCTATGAATACTAAGTCTCTATCCTCTCTTCATCTAATCAATATTGATGTCCGTTTGTTCAGCGTCTACATTAATGCTAATGAAGGTTTCTTAAAGAAAGGTCAATCTCCTCTTCTCACTGTAATGTCAGCAGGCCATCTGCTACATGTTTTCATTAATGGTCAACTTTCAGGTGAATAACATTGTTATGCCTCTTTTACCTTGTGTTTTTCTATTATAAACTCCAGTTTTACAAATTAAATTTCTGTATGATTGCAGGAACTGTGTATGGGGGATTGGGGAATCCTAAATTAACATTTAGTGACAATGTGAACTTTAGAGTTGGGAATAACAAGCTTTCATTACTCAGTGTTGCCGTTGGTCTCCCGGTTAGTTCTCCATTTTCTGATATCTGAGTTTCCTATAACATTTCTTATTTGTTGGTAAGTAATATTTTTAAATCTTAACCATATTGTGTATTCATTTCATACCAGAATGTTGGCGTGCACTTTGAAACATGGAATGCGGGTGTGTTAGGCCCAGTCACTCTGAAGGGTCTAAATGAAGGAACACGAGACTTGTCCCGACAGAAATGGTCTTACAAGGTTTGTTGTCTTGTTTATATCATTGCTCATTAGCAACATTACAAGGTTTAATAATAATGCGGGTGTACATTATCTAAACACAAAAGATCAACAAATTAATAAAAATTGAGGCGAAGATTAAACAGTAAAGATATTATATAGATAGATACCACTTTTGAAATAGAAGTTCATGAGAAAATTAACATTTGTGCCGTTCTAGGACAGACAAGAATGCATTATGTCATTGAATATTGAAAAATGTGGGGAAATTAGTTCATGTAGACACTAAGACAAACTTCAACTAAGTACATTGTTGAGCAGATTAGGAGCAATATGCAAAAGATTATGCACTTCTGCTTTCAGAAAGATGCAGCAATAAAAGTTAAATTTAACATATATGCTATTGGACAGGTTGGACTGAAAGGTGAAGCCTTGAACCTTCACACTGAAAGTGGGAGTAGCTCTGTTGAATGGACACGAGGGTCATTAGTGGCCAAAAAACAACCTTTGACATGGTACAAGGTAAGAATAAAATCTCAACAAATGTTGCATTTCTGTCATTGTTATAGATGATTCACCTCATTTCATGTCTTAATGTCCTTTACATTTTTAGGCAACTTTTAGTGCACCAGCTGGCAATGATCCATTGGCTCTAGATATGGGTAGCATGGGAAAGGGAGAAGTATGGATCAACGGTCGCAGCATTGGTCGCCATTGGCCTGGATATATAGCACATGGCAGTTGTAATGCTTGCAACTATGCTGGATTTTATACTGATACAAAATGCAGGACAAATTGTGGGAAACCATCTCAGAGATGGTGAGAATTCGTAACTTATTTTGTAACAGTGAGTGATGTAAAAGCTTGAATATCACGAGAGCTTATACTTTTGCCTTTGGACAGGTATCATGTTCCTCGTTCATGGCTGAACTCAGGTGGTAACTTCTTGGTTGTGTTTGAAGAATGGGGAGGTGATCCTAATGGAATTGCTTTGGTGAAAAGAACCTAAAGTGTGATATCATGATGCTCTCCTAAAAGGGTATCCAACTATTCCTTTTCTTTTAGTATTTTCCTTGTTTAGTAGCACTTTTCCAAGATACTCCTAATAAAATCCTCTGCTAGAATTTATCTCTCTGAATACTGATTAAGATAGACATTTAATTTAACCTGGTTTTTCACAAAGTCTCATTTAACTTAGTCAACCTTAATCCTTTCATGTTTTCCAAACTATCCTAATTGTTAACACTCTTGATGTTCATGTTATCTGCACCCTTTCTTTTAAAACTAGTTTTTTCTGTCTTGACTATCATGACAACATATAGAATTAGTAGAAAGACCATTTGAATTTGAAATTCTCCATTCTTCCTTAATCATTTTCTTATTCTCCTCATTATCTTTGTTATCTTTTGTGCAGAGCAGCGTTTGAAAACAATATATATCTTATATCTAATGTCTAGGAAATGCAAAAAAGCTCTCAAGTGAGTCCTATGCGGTTAGGACCCTGTGATGCAGCAATTTACCAAATAAGTGTGGTTCAGATCTTATTAGGTTCAGTATACAAAGTATTTGAAGTTCATCATTGGTGCTCCATGTCTTCTGGTTGTTCAAGTATACTCTCAAAAGATTGCCAAGGCCTAATCATGCATTGCCTGCCCAAAAACAAAATGTATATAAGAGAAATTGGATGCGAAGACTGTGTACTATGTACATAGTCAGGCTATTGTGCTGAATATTGATCCATTGTACAAGAGGGCTTGTGTCAATGAAAATTAAGCCCTTACACATTTATTTAATTTACTATACAAAGGAGAGAATTGGACACACAAAATGTGTCAGATTACTACTACATTCTGTCAAAAAAAATTGTATCTTCCCTATTGAAAAAATATTATGTAACAGATTGAGAGAATAATAATAAAAGTTGCTTTGGAATGTCTTTTTGAAATATTTATCTACTGTGGTTGACATCTTTGCCATACAAACATCATTATATAATATCTTCAACCAAAATTTTTTAAGACATGAGTAACAGTATTATCTCTACTCAATATGAGACTTCCAACGTGATAGTTAAATTCCTTGCAAAAGGGCTTCTTCATTCTTGTAACTTCTGAAACTTAAATTCCTAGCAAAAGGGCTTCCTCATTCTTGTAACTTCGGAATCTGATGATATCAAGAATAAGGATAAAAACATGGTGAGATAAAAGCACTTTTCTGTGGTGGTTCTCTTTCACTTCTGGACGTCAACTTTACTAACTTATTAGGTAAAATGCTAATTTTGTTGGCGATAATACTAGCACGAATTTTTTCGTTGGATTAAACTCCTTAATTATAAATTGGGTTGGATATTCAAGTGTAAATTACTAAGTAAAAAAGAAAAAATTGAACAATATATAAAAAATAAGACTCACAAATTTAATGTTTTAAGATTTTAGGTTGAAGATAGTATTATTCTTTTATGTGGATTTTACTCAGTTTCCATTATTTAAAATCTTCACGTTTCCTCGAATCTTCCGAACAAATTATAATATTATAAAAATATTATATGCAACGGTCTAAATGCTTTTGAAAATTGAAGAAATAAATTATATTTGCCAGCTGAAAATGCGATCTAACTTGGTTTTTTGATTCTAAAGTCAATGATATATGGTTTATGCTGTTAACAAATAGGAAAGAGCAGAAGGAAAGGAATATACAAGTCACAGACATGGACACTGGAGACTATCACATGTACATTGACATGACAGGAAAATAGATACTGCTACACTTATAATCTCCAAAATATAGAGAAGGTGCAACACTAATAATTTCTGACTTTCCAAGGTGTAACAAAGGATGAGCAGCACATGAAATGTGAGGAGGAGGAAGGAGCACCAACAACATTTGTGCAGACGTAGCATCCACCATTGGTGTTTTTGGTTTCATCAGTGACCCAGAGAACAAAACACAGGGATTCTTCACTATGTTGTTATGCTAGATTCTTCACACAGGGATGCAATGTTCACAACCCTAATAATGTTGTTATACAACCTTCTCAGCGTTGATGCAATGTTCACAACCCTAATCATGTGTTTAGTGCAAATTCTTTTAGTTTATTTTCTCCTTAAGAAAAAAATTGGAGTGAATCAATCTTTTTCGTAAAATGTCTCTTTAAAAATATGGTTCTTACTTTAATGAAATAAGAACTTAAAATGAGTAGTTTTTAATTAAGCTAGTAGGAGAGCGTTTTTTTTTTTTTCTCTTACGTGAGTTTATTCACTTGATTCTATCTTCTAATCTCCAATTAGCCTATAATATATCATATTTTTAAATTTTATTCATTTTTCATTTTTTTTATCAGTATTCTTTTCTCAATTTGAATACTATCGATAAAGTCTTGGTTTTATGTGTTAATATAAATATATGGTATAGATTAAAAAGTCATAATTAAATTTAAGTTATGTTAAAAAATTCAAATTATTTAATCATATATTTAAGGTGTGTATATATATATTTATGGAAAAGTTTTAGAGTTTTATATTAGAAAATGGTAGTATGGCTAAATTAAGGGAGTATATATATATTTCGGTTTCTATTTTGGGCTTTAATAGAAAAGTAATAAGATGGTGGGTGAGCTTTGCAATTAACGGTGTAAATAGAAATATGTATAACCTCTTCAATTTTCACAAAATCAGAAAGCTTGAAGCCCTATTTTTCTTCAACTATTCTTCCTCTTTCATTTCCAAAAAAAAACCTGAAAGTCCTCTTCCTCTAGATTTTGTAAATTTGATCTAAAAACTAACAAAGCAATATGACATTATGCTCTAGGTATAAGTTTTTCTTACTTCTTGACATCAATGTTCTTAATATATATATTTGATAAAATTATTTCAAATCACTTTATTCCATATAACTAATTTATTATAAAATTAAGTACATTGGACGCTAATTTGTGTATATGGTGAGAATTAATATAGAAATAAGTTTAATTAAGAATTTATTGATAAGGAGAAATAAGAGTGAACACATTTCAATTGTTTCCTTTATTGTTTATTTAGAGGACTAAGGTTTATATAGTGTACATTGTATAATTAGTGTTAGTTCCACATATCTCAACTCAGTATAATCTTTCAGATTATCTAGTTTATTTAAAATATAATTTGTATATTTTTGACAAATAATAATGTATTTGATATAAATATTAATTTAACATGTATGTAGTTTTACATATTTTATTCATCTATATTAGTTTATTTTATTTGTTTGCAGTTGTGTTGTAATTATAATGATAATGTAACATGTGAACAAATGACAATAGAGGGTTTACAACAACATCAAAGATAGCAATAGGATCAAATTTCTTTATTCTCTACACTTGAAATTTTACAAATTCCAACTTTTTTAAAAAGCATATATTTATGTAAATAGTTTTGTAAACTTATATGTATGGTAATTATATGGATATAAATATCAACTATATGTATAGTAATATAAATGTTTAATTATGCTTTCTTTTATTTAAAAAATAACAATAATAGTTACATAAAGAAATTTAATTTAATACAAATTAGAAAACAATCGTTTTAAAAAACAATCTGCAAAATATACTTTTACGTTGAAGAGTTGATTTACACATGAATGAAACGTACTCTCTTTATAATTTAAAAAAAAAAAATATGGGAAGTTGGTGGAATAGTACACATAACATTAATCATCGAAATGAAGTTAAATTTTATTCTTTGAAAACCAGAATCCTAAATATTAATTTGCCATGAAAAATATAATAACTTAGTTACTTTGTTATTAATTTTAATACATTTTTATTTTATAAATAACGATCCTACTGAGATTAAAACTTATAATCTCGTAAATATTTTAGTAGTTCATTTTTAATATATTTTATTGCATGACATAACTTTAACATGCTAACATGGCTATTGATATAACTGATATCTTGAAATAGTGCTTAGAAGAGTAAAATTGTAGGATATTATAGTTTTGGAACTAACATTTGGCCCTTAATTATCTCAAATTTTCTCGATTGCACACCAAAAAGTTCATTAGTCACTCTTTTTTTAAATGCAAAATCAAAATTATCAAACCATGTAACTTTTATACATGTTAATAAGAATATATATATA
>Ga0099824_1007548_pt1 | contig 14365 bp, 10 predicted proteins | sample SiratrowhiteBW_FD_76837 | JGI IMG/M metagenome (GOLD analysis project Ga0099824, IMG submission 76837) | Root nodule microbial communities of legume samples collected from California, USA - Siratro white BW | ecosystem: Host-associated > Plants > Roots > Nodule | place: USA: California...
ATTTTATATACAACCCCCTTTTTTTTTTTTTTTTTCTTTAATTAAAATGGTTCAAAAAAAAAAAAATATAAAAACAAAAAAATTTACTTTTTTTTTTTAAAAAAAAAAAAAAAAAAACTAAAATATAATTGGAACTGGTTGCAGATACAGCTCAAGCCTTTAATGGACCAACTCAGCAGGGTGAAAGATTTGCCTGTTCCAGAATTTGGAAGTCTCCTAGCATGGGAAGCTCGAGCTAGTGCCATGGGGCGTGCTGCCAATGGAGATATGGCTGGTGATTCTAAAATCTCTCAGCTTGGATATAATGGAGCACCAATGCCTTATAGTGGGGATACCAAGGTAAGAGTTACCTGGTTTAATGATCATGATTTCTTCAGGATCTAGGCAGTTATAACCTTGCTAATTATTCTGATTCTCGTTTTTAATTAATTACTTTTGTCTTGCTTTTCTCTTTAGAGGATATCTTACCCTCCACATAATTATGCTTTTCCTCTCTTTTCTCTGTTTTTCATTTATAATTGAAAGATTGAAATTTCTGAAAATTTTATCTCATTAACAGTTTAGTGGAAGTATGTTCATACCTACATTAATACTAACTTGCCTAAGTTACAGGTATGCATGCATCCAAGAAATCAAATAGGAAATATATCTGTCCTACAAGCGTGTGTCCTAGTAATAGAAGTAATCTACAAAAGTTACATAGTTATTCATTTTATATATAGATCACATCCCTCCAAGATGTTGCATGGATGTCTATGATTCCCAGTTTGTTATTGCCTTCGAAATTTCTCTGTTCCAGCCTCTTAACATATTTGCCATCTAAAGACCTTGTATGACGTAGTCATTGGGTCTCCTTGATGAAGTGACAACAATCTCATTGTGTTTCATTCCCTCTTCTTGAACCAGATTAGGAGCAATGCTAATTGTAATTTAGTATTATAGTACTGCTCCATAGTCATTTCTTACTTTATTGTAAGACAGTTTAATATAATACCAAACAATTCCCAAAACCCTTGTTCCATAACCCAAAATTCAGCCTCTGCCTTTGATTCTTATTCCTCCATGTTACTAAATTTCCACCGAAAGTATAGGATAACTTGAAATTGATCTCCATTCAATAATTAAGCTTGCATAACGCACATTAGTATTGATCTCCTCCATGCAATGTTATTAGACTCAGATCAGAGATCTACTCAGTTGAGGTACTTGGTTAATGGTCACTGATTCAACCTGTGATTACTTAGTTGAATTGGTTAAACCAGATATATAAAATAAGTTGAGACTAACATTATCATCTCATTGATTCATGTCATTGAAATTCAATGAAGTTTTACATTAGCTCTCAATTGCTTAACATAACCCTCTTAAGTTTATCTGGGCTTCGGGACTGACTAAGTAAAGATTAGTAATAAACCCCATTATAGACAGGTTTTTATTGCATTTAAGATGTGTGTAGAAACAATGCGTGTGACATTCATAGGTAAACCTAATGGTGTACAAACAGATCCATCCATTAGATTTTGTGTGTACATTTGTATATATAGCATTATTCTAATGAAATATATAATTATCAGCAGTTGAATTTAACACCTTTTCCCCTTGTCTCAAAATAAGTGATACATGAATAAATGTAAAGCATGCTGGATTTGAACAGGTTGTGGTGGATTTCAATGGGACTGAAGGCAACAGACATGATGTGAAGTCTGAAACTGAAAGTACATCTCTAAAGGTTTTGCCGCCATGGATGATAAAATCAGGTATGGTTCTTACAAAGGAACAACGAGGAGAGGTGAAGGAGGAAATAAAGATGGATGGGACTTCAACTTCCACATCAGTTCAGTACTCTGATGACAAGAAATCAACGGTTGATCATGATGATAAAAAAAATATACAGGCATATACTATTATGATCAGCTATCGTTTTATTTTTCTTTTCTTTTTCACTTAAGTTCCTTGCTCCTTCTGTGTGAAGGTTCTTAAACTTTTATTCACTTGCGATCTGTTTTTTTTCTTTTATTTATAGGATGAGTATATCAAGGCTTATTATGCTGCTCTGCTTAAACAACAACATGAAATGGAAGCTTCTAGAAAACAATCGGATACATTTACTGAAAATGATCCTTCTAGCCATGCTTCTAATCGTCAAGTTGGCACGAAATCAAAACTCGAGGACGATGATGATGATGGTACTGACTGGGAGCAAGCTCCAGTTGCAGGTATTTTGCCTTATCAAGGTGATTTGAGCACACCACGGAACGTTTTTACATTGTGTTTTCCGGACGCTGTTTCATTTAGATTTTTATCGTAGTATTGATTGAAAATTTGATTCAATTGATTGAAACTATCTTGTTATTCTGAATATGGATTCTTATCACCTTATATTCATCTTTAGAGTTTAGGCCCTTGTCCTTTTTGTCAATTTAAGATTACTACTCACGCTACGAATGATAAACACAATGACAGAATAATAATAGGGTTTAGAGGGCAGTTTTCTTAAAAGCCGACTAACCACCTGTTATGAAAATGAAAAAGATTAAGTGGTGTAGAAGTTTTCATTGGGATTGAAGTTGCTTTTTCTATTATATTGAAGTTGAATTTTTTTAATGATATTGTAATTTATTAAACTGTTTAACTTGAAATAGAATTGATATATACCGCTGTTAATATTCAAATTTTAAAACTACAAACTAATTCCTATATAATACCTGTTTATTGTATGAATGAGTAGGAATGTTGTTTTTGTGTAACTCTTCTGTTATAAACCTTATGTATTTGTTTTAAATTCTTATTAAGGAAAAGTGAATGGTAGGTTACTGCATCAGTCTTCCAATTCATGTTCTCATGATCAACCAATACCTAATAGCAAGTTAATTAGTTTGCTTAGAATCAGTTGGTTACCAGTCTTTTCCTGGTTTGAACTTTGAACCACTTTCATCTGGTTGGAGTTAGATGAACCTGAAAAATCGTAGCTAGGAAATGCATTTCTGTGTATTATTTCTCCGATCACACATTGCAGAATGACTGCCTCCAGAAGCTCTAATTTTGATTGTTCCGATCCGAGTTTCCTTTTTATGGTTTTTTACATTTTTATTTGTTTCACTCGTGTTTATCTGGGTGCTTTCATACAGGTACTGGAAATGAAAATTACAGGGTCAATGATTTGAATGTTCAAGCTGATGCTGCTCCAGCAGATGTGGATGAAGATGAAGATGTGGACTGGGAGGAAGGTTGATGAAAAGTTTCTCTCTTTGAACAGTAAGGTCAGGACTCGTACTGCAATCATGTTTTCTGCAAAATAATGTATCCTAAAGCCAGAATTTTGTTGATCTATACTCTATTTCAGGTGCACAAAATATAATTTTTGTTGGGGTGTAACTTATTCGACAACTGGCAGCAGTTATACGCTGATATCTTAGCAAAAATGCTATCATTCAGTTTTATTTCCTGTGGCCTCAACAGTGGGAAAGTCCCATTACATTATTTTTTTTACTAGAAATTGAATTCGGTGTTTCTGGGGAAGTAAAATCTAATGCTTTATTGTACTTCTGAATTTGTGCTACAATGTCTTTGTAAGGCATAACTAGTCCTATTCAAATACTTCAATGCAATAATAGATGCTAAACACATTTAAAAAATGAATTGTAAGTTTTTTCTTGTTTCATTTTTGGACAAATCTTATATTTCACTACTGTGGTGGCTATAGTTATTTTGTTTGCCATTAGTTCTTTGTTTGTTGATATGATTATGTTCATCGAGGTAAATATTCCTTGTTTAGACCAAGGCAAGTCATTAAAAAAGTGACAAGTAAAATAGACCCACTGAAGTATAAATTTCCTTGTTTCTATATTTACCAATTAAAACTTAGAAAACTTTGTGCTGATGTTTTTTACTAATAAATTTTTTCTTGCCCTGTCCCATTTTCCTTCGATATGGCTATAATCTCAAACTAAAGTAAAAGCGTCATCAACAATCACATAAGTATGTGCATACAAAATTATCCACGAGTTTACAAAATCAAATCAAATAAAAAATTGCAAATTTTTCAAAATACTGTCTTTTATAATTCCAAAGTTTAATAAGAATACTTTCATTAATATAGCCCATAAGGCAGTTCGAGAGCCTGTTTATATGTCAATACAAGATATCATAACATAAAATAAATATAAGCCAACAGGATAAGTAAACATAATTGAATAAATGATACAAAAAACCAAATTATTTAACAAGTATATTAAACATGTATGTGGCCTAGCAAATGTACTAAATTTTTTTTATCATTTTAATAGAAGGCAACGTATTTTAATTGGTTAAAATTTCTTTTAATAAATTAATTTGTGTGTGTTGGGTTTGAAAAGAAGGAAGAACATTTATATTGTTTAAAACAGCTTTTTAGTTGGCTAAAAATACTTCAGCTTTTGTTACAATTGATAATAAGTTAATGTGTGAATTAATCTACTAATATTAATAAAACTTTTTAAAGTAATTTTAACTCATTAAAACGAAGTTTTAATCGATTAAAAAGTTGTGACATTCTATTTCATGTTGTTTTAGTCAGTTAAAATGTAATTTTAATTGACTACAAATTATTAGTACAACAAAACTATGGTTTCTCATTTAAAACTATCATTTGAAACAAATATTAGTAATATTCTTTGAACTTTTGAAAAAAAAATTACAAAAGAACTTTACTTGCTGAAAATTTTTCTTGGAACATTTCTTTACAAAATATGGGGTAGATCAAGATGATATATGATTGAGACATTACTTTGATTTCATAATTAATAACTGGAAAATGAAAACTTCAATTCTTCCAAAATTCACACACACACACACACACATATATATATATATATATATATATATATATATATATATATATATATATATATATATATATATATATATATATATATTTCTCATTACCTCTGGACTAAATTTACGCGTAATAGAGTCCATTAAGTTTCATTTAATTTTTACTATATAGTCTTTAATAAACATTAGCAATTAGCTTCGACTGGGACTTTTATTTCTCACTTGATTTTCATCATTATTTTTTATCATAAAAATATGATGAATTACCTGATTTTTATTAACTCATTCTTGAGATATCCAACTCACTTAACTGAAAAAACACAGTAAAAATTATAAAGAAAAATACAAAATTATATTGACATTTGTGAATTATATCATTTTCTATTTCTTTTAAGAGCTTTCATCTTCGAATGTCATTAGCATATAATAGAAATAAAACTAAGCCTCTAAAATAAAAATAATCATTTTATTAGTTTTCCACTAAGAACTTAAACTCTTGGTTGATAATAAATGGCGAATTATTAAGATATTTCTTAAAAAATTCTTCTTCACATTATTGAATTTATAAATTAATATTTGTAGAATTAGAGAATGCATCTTTATTGTTTTTTTTTTCTCTTCTTTGTTTTGTCACTTTTCTTTTATCTTGGATGGTCTAGTGTTTACTAATGAGCATAAACACATTAGGACGTTCATGTAGAAATAATTGGTATATGAATATAATTTTGTCTAAATATTTTGTTATTATCAAAATTTTCTTCAAGAGTCATTGGGGTTAGATGGTTTAGGCTCTTAGCATGATCGAGTGAAAAAATAAGTTAAGTTTTAGTTAAAAGTGACTTTATGTTTCAAGAATATTTAGTGTTAAGTTAGGTATAAAAAATACTCAAGTTTTAGTCAAGAGTAGTAATGGGGTTCAAAAAATATTATTTGTGTATGTTTTAGTATGCCAATAGAACTTTTATAATGTTCATTAAGAGTTAGACATAGTTTAATGCAGGTCTCATAATAGGTAGTGTGCGAATTTATATATGATACATCTAATATAAATATTTTGGTTTATACAAGAAATATCTTTTATCATTTTTAACTTTTATTTTATACATATTTCACAGCGTAGTCTATATTGGACAAACCAAAATTATATTATTTATTATAATTAAAATATTGGTGTCATTGTCAAGACTTATGATTAAGACTTGTTTTATATCATAATTAGACTCGCTTACCTTAATATGTATTTCATATCCTCTCTTTTCAAAATTACCTTATAATCTTACACAAATTTTAAAATTTTATTGTATAACTTTAAAAGGTTTTGAATATTTTCGAGAACATAATCTCGATGTTTATTCTTAGAGAGAGATAATAGACAATTTTAAAAGATTTTGTATACTTAATCTTAAGAGTCAATTCTTATAAGTATAAGTATTCATTTAAAAAAAAAAAAAAATCAAAAGTGACATTGACAATATTAAAAATATTTCAAAATTAGTGAACTCTTTGTAATTTACAAATCACAATTTTAAACATAAATCAAAATTGAAGCGAACCATATAAAATTGAGTATTGGCTATATTGCAGTCTCCTCTTGACCATTTATTAAAAATTTCGTAAAAGTATTATAAATTGTTTTATAAACAATGAGATGATCAATATACGCTATACTTTGAAAAAGTTTTCAAGACATTTTTAAACTCTACTTAAATCCACGTTTTAGAGTTAATTGCTTGTTTCAGATTTGTATAGTTATAATGATGCTATGGACCTTCAAAGACGAATTATCATTTCCATTATAGACACTGCAACTAGGCATATATAGAGCTTTTCCCATAACTATAACTTGCTGCTAGAAAGGGGATATATATATATATATAAAAGAAATACAGAGATAAAAAGGTAGTGCTTGTTAATAGTTTTACTGTTCTAGACTCAACTCTTTTACTGCAAAGTTAGGGTGCTGCTGCTGCACGCAAGTTCAAACTCGGAGATGAGAAACAATAATGTTGCTTAGGGAGGTGTTTGGACTATGACCTATAGGATGGATTGAGCGTGTTTCAATGCATGACAATGACGCCTAACCACTCAGAAATCATGATCTTAAAATCTACTTTCAACTCACTTCTGACAAAAGTTGTGTTCAATTATGCAGTGGCAGTGCCATGTCTTCCACATATATAGTAGTAAAATAAAACACTGTTGGTTGGTTAAACATTATGCATGAGTTACCTACAGACCACAGCTTAAAAAGACGATATGTAGCTTGCTAGCTATATAGATATTTCATCAGTAATAATAAACTTGGAATGTTGGAAAACACCTTCTGCCACCCAATTTGGTCTACTAAGCAAATTCAAACCTGCTCTGTGCATAACTATGGCAGCGATGTGAGGAGATAGAACTCATGACTTACACATAGAAGTTAGCACAAAACAAATGTTTATCAGACTTTTTACAGATTCATAAGATCTAGATAAAATTAATGTCAAACTTAACTTACACTAATTTAAATAAATACAAATATTAAAAAAAGTCAACTAGGCTGATACTAACTTTAATATAAATATCTTTACTTATTAAAAAAATTTAAAAATAATTAACATTTGGCTAAACCAATTATACTAATGTTTAAGATTCTACAGACTCTATTAATGTTGGTTTAGCTGACACTAACACAGATACTTTTACTTAGAGTGGACTAAATTGACTTTATTCTTGTAGTGAACATTAATTTCATCGACATATACTATAAATTTAAATTTAAAAATAATTTTATGTTTTTTTAACTTTTAAAATAATTTAATTTTTTCTTCATATTAAAATTGACTTAATCCACTATAATAATATCACGTTTAGTCAACATTATTTTTGAAAGATAATTTAATGTTTTATTGGACTGTATTAATTGCTCCCAAATAATAGTAGCAGCAATACTAAAATGGTATGATGTGAACAACAACGCTAATAACAATCCATGCTGATAATAAAAACAATGTTAATTCCATCTTGTACTTTGCTGGAAAGTTGAAATTTAACAATTCATCAAACATATATCACTTAAATTTCAAGTTTAATAAATTAGTGAAGAAGTAGAATGTCATAAACAAATTTCAATAATTAAAAGATAAAAGAAGGAGTAGAACAATGGAGAATGACAATAATGATAGTAATAGAGAACATAAATCTAAAAATAGAACATGAATGAAGCAACAACAAAAAATAAAGAATAAAAGATGCAAGGGAGACAATAAGTATGCCAGAAATCCAACTCTTCAAGATAATGACAAAAATAACAAGTTAAAGAATAGGGAAGGAATAGATGGAGCACAAAGACATCAAACAAGAAAAAAGTGTGATGTTCTCACCAACAAAGAAGAATGATATAAATCACTTTTAACATCAATTCTTTTAATACTTGACGTTGAAAGTTTCAACATTATTATATGACAATTAATATTAAAAGTTTGTAAAATATTAAAAGTTTCTCACCATATAATTTTCAACAGTGTCATATAATAATATGTCAAAAGATATCATTCAAAGCACTTTATGTAGTAGTAGACCTTCTTGGTCAATCAATTATACACTTTAGTATAATTTTCAGTTCAAACTTAAGCGTTACTTATGTTTACTCCTAGTACGTTATAATGGTTCAAGTCTTTAGATTAGGGGTTTACAAACATTCATCTGTAAAATAATTTCAACAATTTTTATTTTTACTCATTAATATAGTGTTAATACTATTTTTTTATTTTATTTTAAATCATTATTCACACATATCTTTATTTTTACTGTACTTTTTTTTTATTTTTAATAAATGATAAATCCTCTTTAAATAAATCCAAACATTCAAAAATGTTAAATAGGTTGAAAGCAATCTTTTATGTTTCATATTTATTAATTTTTTTTAAAGATGAAAAACATTTTTAAAAATGCAAATGCAAGAAAACATGATTTTTATATATAATTGAAAATATATAACAAAATCTAGAAGTTAAAAGTATCATAAAAAGGAATATTATTCCATAATGAGTCAATCATGAAACTACAGGTTGAAAAATCTCCTATTCCGTCATGTTTTTTAAAATAAATGACAAATACATGTTTATGGAATATCAAATATACTTCGCTTTGTGTGAATGATTCTGTTGTGGTGAGTATAGTTCATTGATTGAATGCCTAAAATATAAGTATAATTACAAACAGTAAAATTAGATTTTGATATCATAAAGAAAACCACGTAAAGGGGGATTTTTTTAATAAAACTTTGATGTGCAAAATCATATAAGAACTCCTATTAAAAAAAAAAAAACAAAGACAATAATATGAGACTAAATTAAAACCCACACAGGAAAACTAGTCAAAATGATAAAAAGAAAGACCATATCTATCTCTAGAAAAGTAATAATCTATGAAAACTTTTAAAGCTAATTTGGAATTTGGAATCACATTCTATCCATATTCATCCGTCCCACATTATATGTTCAATAGTCATAATAATATCTAAGATCTCAGTAGTAAGAGCCTTTTCTATCGACCAACAAACTTCTCAAAAAAGTTTCGTTGTTATCTTGAAAAATACTTTCATAGGCTACTGGACCCAAATTGCCATGTGAACTACCATCAGTGTTGCTTATAACAATCAGATAAAGGACGATGCCAATAACTTCAAAACTTTTTGGCACTTTGACTGGATAAATACGAATGCAGCATTATTTGGTAATCCGAATATGAATATCTACCCTTATAATGGACAAGCATATCCAAAGGGATGGACATTGTTCTCCCTAGAATATTATTTGGTTTTTCTTTTTATTTAATAAGATATATTTCTACAGAGGTTCTTCTAAAGATGAACAAAAATTTTATATTCTCGATTTTTCCCACTATTTCAGATTGGTGAGATACCTGTAAAATACTTTGATAATGATAATAAAATCATTTTTTTCGTAAAAAAAAAATTCTCAAAGTTTCAGTTGTTTTATATGTGAAGTTAACACACCTATTTATAGTAATTGATAGTATATTTTTGTTCATAGATTTTTTGAGGTTCCTCTTCATTTAGGCTATTACTAAGTAAGATTGAGAATAATGATCCAAATTAATTAAAGGCAAGAGCTAGTTTATTAATTGCATTGATTAATAATAATTATTTGTCCAACTTGCCTTAACAACAAAGTGCTTATTTTGTTGGGATAACAATATCTTTTATATTGATATTCTCAATTACAATTACGAACAATTTTAGGATTATATTGATATCGGTTGTTGGAATGCATTGAGTTCAAGTTGGAGTCAAATGACAGATAGTTTTAAAGTTCTGGACAAAAAAAATTTGTTTTACTCTCAATCAACGAGCTCCGCAGTTATCTGTTTGCATTACAAGAAAAATGTACTTAGGTTCAGACTTTGTATTATTATACAGTTCATTTTCTTATGTAGTTGATTTTCCTGTTGTGAATTTGGTTGTAGTGTATTTCATTGTTTAGATGATATTGCATTATGATGACCCTAATTTTTGTATGGGATTATATTCGTAATAGTTGTTTTAAATTGTAATTTGCTGAAAGGCGAATATGTGCTTTAATAGGTTTAGAGCACCCCTAAAATACTTTTATTAATTTATTCTTCGCTATTTAAAAAAAAAACAAACTATCTTGATTTGTCATGAATTGATTGGTGAAGTATTGGACCACCATTACGAGCTGTTGTGAGACCTTTTTTTTATTTAATACTGATGGTTCACATACAATCTTAGACCAAAACGTATTGCAAGTTTGAAAAAGTTAATAACTATTATAAGATTTAGAATACCATTTGCAAATGGCTTGATCCTTACAGTCCAGAAGCTTAAGAAGTTGCTCCTTATGTCTTAGAATCGGGGGCTTCCGGCATTCTTTTAGCACACCATCTTTACAAAAATCAATAACAATCTAGTTGAGATTACAACTGACCTCTTCCTGTATATCCAATGCATCTACAAGCAAGAAATCGTAGAACCAAGGTGATAAATATTAGAATTAATTCAAAATCACAACAGTAGAAAAATTGTCAACATAAATTATTAGCAAATTTTAGTTACTTACAAACAACTAAGTTAGTGAAGTGTGATTTTTTTAATTAGTTTATTTGTAAGCCTATAAGTATAGGCATTTATTTATTTTAATTAATAAGAAAATAAACTTGCAAATGAGGCTTGTGATTTATATTCTAAAATGGTTGCCAAAAAAATCTATTCTAATATTGTAACCTATAATGTATTATTTGATGCATTATGTAAAAGAGAAAGGTTGAAAGAAGTCAAGAATGTGTTAGCTATAATGCTGAAAGCTTGGGTGAAACATGATATTTTTACCTTCAGTAGTTTAATGAATGGGTATTACGTAGTTAATGAGGTGAAGAAAGCTAAATGTGCATTCTATGTTATGACACAATTAGGAATAACACCTTATGTTTGCACCTACAATACTAGTATTAATGGACTATGCAAGAATAAAAGTGTGGATGAGGCCATGAATATTTTTGAAGAAATGCATAGGAAGAATATAGTTTGTGATAGAGTAACTTACAATTCTCTTACTGATGGTTTGTGCAAAAAATATGGGATAAGCTTGTATGTTTGAGATTTGATTGATGAGATGCATGATAGAAGTCAAGCATACAAAAGAACATACAATTTCTTGGTATGTTGGTATGTTCTTTATAAAAAAAGGTGATCTAGACAAGACAATTGAATTAGTCAAGACAATGATAAAGAAGAAAATTCAGTTTGATTTATGCACTTACACTATAGTTCTCGATGAAATGTGTAAAGTGGAAAGACTTAAAAATGTACAAGAAGTTTTCCAAAATCTTTTAATTAAAGGTTACCATCCTAATGTTTACACATATACTATTATGATTACACTATAGTTCTCGATGAAATGTGTAAAGTGGAAAGACTTAAAAATGTACAAGAAGTTTTCCAAAATCTTTTAATTAAAGGTTATCATCCTAATGTTTACACATATACTATTATGATCAATAGGCTATATAGAGAGAATTTGCTTGATAATGCATTGACCTTGTTCTCTCAAATAGAAGACAATGGTTGCATGGCCAATGTTGTAACTTTCCAAATAATCATTTGTGCTCTATTTGAAAAGAATGAGACGGATAAGGCAAACAAATTTTTTCTTAAAATGATCACTAGAGGCCTTTTGTACACCTGATTTTCAATCAAATTGCCTTTGTGTTGTTATAGACTGTACATGAATGAATGATTTGTAAATTTTGTTTCTGTTGACAGTGGAGGTTTGTTATGTAGTGACCTCTTTGCTAATGATGTTTTCATTTCCCATATTTGATGTGAAAGGCTGATCATTTCTATTTTCTTATCTAAAAAAAAAATCTTACTCTACTAACTTAGTTGATTAGAACTAACTAAAATATACTAACAATTTATTTTGACCATTTGTTTACTGTTGTAAATTTGAATTAATTCTCAACAATAAGGTTCCACCTTGTAATTTAGAATTTGAATTTATTAAACATGACTAGAATAGTTGTAATGTTCTTGTATAGAATCACGTTTTAAGTGGTACAATCACAAAAAATGATGCTTTTATGAAATTAAACCAATTAGAAGGTGTTTTCCATAGAATTCAAAAGAAATAAAAATCAATTAACTCTAATAGAAGAAAATGAATAAAAGTCAATTTTCAAAAGAGTAGGATATGAGGTATAGGTGTGAAAAATATGGATTTATAAAGATTTTTGATAATTGCAAATTACAAAATTATTTCCTTACCTTTCACATACTTAGGTCTTCCAATTGGAGAGAATGGTAGAAGAAAGGTCTCTTATGAGAGAGTAATATAAAAAGTAAGGACTTGATAAGGTGGAAGGAAAAAAATACATCCCTTGCAAGAAGGATAAGTCTAATAAAGTTAGTGTTGTCAACTATGTTTTTGTTTCTTCTATCAATCTTTAAAATACCTTAGGTTTGTAAAGAGAGAAATAGTTAGATATAAAGAAATTTCTTATAGGAATGGGGTAAGAGGAACGAAAGATGGCATGGTTAAAGTGGGACATTATTCATAAAAGTTTGTGGAAGGACACATATTATTGGAAAATGTCAGTGTTTGAGAGTGTCTGAGCTAAGAAAGTTTGGAGAAATAGAAATAGGTGGATTTCGGAGCAAAACCGTGATAGAAAAAATATCTGAAAAGGAAGTTAAGAAGTCGAATTTGTTAAAGGAAAAGGTTTAGAGTTTTTCATCTTCAAGATAGGGTTTTGGGAAAGAAAATCTCAACAAGAACAACCAAGAAAAAGCCAATAACACACGCCTATCCAAAACGAAAATTACCTACGAACTACCACACCCACATGTCAACGCAAATGAAAACACACCACTACTTTACCGAATAACTACAACCCAATGACCATTCACAACTCCAAAGCATCACTATTCCAAACTAGCGACCAACCACAATGACACACACAAAATAATTTAAATTTATTTTTAAACCGCATAACTGTCATATAAGGTTGTCAAGTGATTGATATGTCCAGTGATAATATCAAACCAGTAAAATCCACTCATTTATACTGAGATGCAAGGAGTTTCCTAAATTAATTAAAGAAGAAATTTTAGTGTGTAAAGGTATGTTGACTAGGAATAGCATATATAGCCACGAGAATGATTAGAATTAAGGGTAAAAGCAATTTATGTTAAATAAAGGTTTGTTAAAGGTATGATTATATTATTTATCGGAAATTTATCCTGACAGAGACACGAAAAATTTAAATATATGTAGAGAGAAATTATCTATCACAATAAATCAAAGAGCAAGTTATTCATTTTAGTACCAAAATCAATGAAGATGAACATGAAGGAGTTGGAATCTCATGATGGTATATCACTTTGCCAAAGATGATAGATGGAGCTTCAAAAAAAGTGTGGGGGCAGGTTTTTGTGCAAAATAAAATAACTGTCCATAAAGTTTCTCTATATATAGATTTTCTTATTTGTAATTAAAGGTGGACAAAATCATATCATACTAAATTTTGTAACGTCAAATCTAAAAATGTTAAAAAGAGAATTCGTACTCATGTTCTTGGTCATCATTTTTATTAATTTTTTATAAAAGTTATTTTCTATTTTTGATAATTTATCTTTGTTGTCATTTATTTTCATAATTATATTTAAATTTCTTTCATTCTTTCTCATTACTTGTAATCTTTTCTAAGTTGAACTTTTTGTTTATGATTCATTGTTTTAATATTTAGTTTTATAGTTTCTCATCTATCATTTCTTTACTGAACATTATTCAATAGGTCTTAAAAAAAAAATAGGTCTTCAAAATTTTATTAGTTATTTATTTTGATATTTTTGAAATTGTAACCTATTAAGTTTCAGTTAAATTATTTTCAGTTATAATTTTCTTTATATAATTGATAAATTTTACATTATATATATATATATATATATATATATATATATATATATATATATTATTTATATTTATTAAAAAAATATATTTTTAAAAAAAAAATATTATATTTTATTATA
>Ga0099824_1007550_pt1 | contig 14363 bp, 6 predicted proteins | sample SiratrowhiteBW_FD_76837 | JGI IMG/M metagenome (GOLD analysis project Ga0099824, IMG submission 76837) | Root nodule microbial communities of legume samples collected from California, USA - Siratro white BW | ecosystem: Host-associated > Plants > Roots > Nodule | place: USA: California...
AAATAAAAAAAAAAAAATAAATATATTTAAATTTTATAAAAAATAAAAAAAATTAATTTTTATTTTTAAATAAATAATAAAATATATAAAATAATATATATATATATATATATATATATATATATATATATATATATATATATCAAATTTTAAATTAAATAAATATATAGTTATCGTAAAAAATTACTTTATTGTAAATAAAAAATTATGTACATAAATATTCAATTCTGTTAGATAACAACTATATTTCATAAAATTTATAAATTAAACGATTTTCTTTTTACCTTAATATGTAGTTGAAATGTGAACCTATAAACTCTGTCCAAAGAGGACTGGTACTCAATTCTCAACTATTGATAAGTATAATAATGCATATTATATTAAAAATATATTATATAATTATATGTGTTTGATAATATTAAATATCAATTTATAAACACATCTTGATCATGATGACTTTGTAAACATTTACAGTTAAAAAATATGACGACTTTGTCATAAACTTTCCCCACAAATGCAGATGAAATATATAATTTTTTTTTAACAGTAAAAAATAATAAAATAAAAGAAACATTTAAGAGGTGTTTCAACTCTTGTATACCACAATCTATTCAATAATAAGTGTCACAATTATCAAAACATTAATTTATACAGAATGATCCTTTATTAAACAGATAAAAAATCAGGATATTAGCTACACCTAAAAAAGAACAGAATCAATATCGAGAAAGAAGAATACACACCAAATACAAACAAATACAGAACCACGTACATAGTAGGGAGGGGGCCATCTAACCATACCTCAAGAGTTATTATGTCAATGATTGGAAGCACTGCACCGAAAAGAAATTCTAATCCGAATAAGAAAATGTAGTTATCTTCATCTTGTACTTAGCCCATAACCAGCCCTTAAGTTAAGTTAGACTAAAGATTTCATCAGTATCCACAACCCCACCTTTAAATACCACCTTAGTTTTGTGATTACATACTTTCGATACAATGGCTACCTACAATCATTTCCAGGCTCTATCAACGTTTTGCTTTTGACCAAATAAACAAAAACTCTGAAAATTTACAAGAGTTACCTGATATCTAAGAATTTATTTTATTCGACCACGTCATACTTTTCTTTATTCTTTATCACCAAAAAATTATTTACCATTTATACTTTTCATTCTAGTACAATTGTCTTAAACTTATATATGTACACTATTTCTTCCTATAAATAAATGTTCTAAAAACACACAAAAAATTGTGTAGGAACATTGTTGATGTCAAAATATAAATCGGGAAAAGAAATGATATGCATATTTGGTGTCCTGAATCTCAACTTCATTACCCAACAATGCGATGGTCCCTTCAAAGGGGATCCGAATCTCCTTTCTGCCCTTTTTCTATTTTTGTTGGGTTTTACCAATCTTTCACGGCTCTTCAAAGTTCAAACGCAACATGCATGGGTGATTGGAGTACGATGTATATCATTTAGCTTACCTGGTTTTGAGGATAATGCCAAGTACTTATCGAATTAATTTAGGAGGAAATATAAAAAAAGGAAAAATTGGAGGTGGAGGGTTTGAGCACTACTAAAAATTGAAGCCAAGTGGTCTTGTCATTCTTTTCCACCATAAGGTTATGGTTTAGGTTTAGGTGGCAAGTGATGACTAAAGACTTAGGGAAAAAAAGTGATTTTGCTTGTAATGGAAGAGGCCAAGTTTGCTTCTGTGGCTGAAGTTGTGGTGCATCAGGAAGTGACGGAAAATTGAGTCCATTTACCTTCCTTTGGGGTTAGTGCACATGATGGACCATGCATGATCACTATTGCTGTTAAAGGAAACTTGCTCCATGCATTTGTAGAAACCCTTTACACTATCCTCAAACCAATTCTTATTAAACAAGTTGAATTCAAGTTTACATCAACTTGTTTCAGTTATTAAACGTGTATGGTTAGGAATTAGATAACTTTTCCTAGGCAGTTTTCCCAAAAAGTTACCAGAGTAATTCTTGTTGGCATTGCTGCCACCATGCATTAACATGTTAGTGAGAGGGTAGAAAAGACTAAAGATTTCTTCTTCAGCAATGAAAGTTGTAAAAGATTAAAGATATAAAAAAAGTTTCAAAAGTTTTCTCTCTTTAGTTTATTCAGAAACAAAATAATGGAATCCTGAAACCCCCACTAACCTAAATCTCATCCTTTTTGTGCTGCTTTACATGTCCTTCGGGTGTGCACTATATGTCGTGGTTTAACCAAGTAACATGAAACATCCAAAATTGCATTTACTTCTCCTTTTAGATTCCACCCTAGATTAAGTTGAAAGTGACAACCTCTGACAATTGTCCCAAGAACACGCTTAAAACTATTTGAATATCATCCAATGTTAGAAACACCATACAAATCGCCTTTCCTAGAACATTCATCCCATTATCTCAACTATGAACAATATATTTGTTAATGAAGAAGTGATATATTAATAACATATTAAATAATTTTCTTTTGTGATATTATTATTATATTATTATACCGAGTTGTCAAAACATAGTTTATTTTTAAAGTTTTATCAGACCAACAAGACGTAAGGACCAAAATCTATTGGCTTGTAAGAATAGTATTCTGGTCTAGTTAAGCACACTTCGTGATCTTTTTACTGAAGCACCTTTTACCTTAAAAATAATAAAAGACTATTGGATCTGACGTATCACTGACAAGAAGTTACAGAGTTTCCCAGCCATACAAACCCACTCGAGATATTAAATATATTTTACGTGGCACGCACATGATGTTCAAATATGTGTATGTATCAAATAGTAATTTAGATAATATTCAATTCAATAATTCGCATCGGAGGGAGAATAAAGTTTATGGTCTAGTTTTTTTTAAAAATGTTTCTATTGACTTATTAAAATAATAACCATCCATTCAAATAGCTTCAACTGAACCAATATAGTTCCATGGAAAATTGCAGGTTCAAAGAACAAAAGCCTATGAAAATATTCTCATTTGATAATTCATAAAGCTGGTGTTGACTTCGACTGCACACATGTACCTGAAGTTCACTGTAGAAGCTCCTTTGTCCACTTGTAGTGTCATTTTCTCTTTCAAAATGATCTATTCTGTCATGGTTTTTTCACTATAAGTAGGGTAATTTTGGTTTAAATTTATCCAAATGAACATATTTTTAAAAATTGCAACAGTAAGTTATGTTTAAGAGATTTGATTTCAAAATAAAAAATTATGTTTTCAAACTATGACTTCTATGGTAAAATAAAAATTGTATTTTGAAAAGATTTTTAAAACAAAAATAAATATATTTTTTCTGCTTCATTTGGTTGCTGCATAAGCTAGTTTTGGGTCAGTGGAGCTAATTTTTTTCACATTTTGCTTTCAGAAGATGGTGGTGCAGTTTGGTTTTTAGGGATACAGTGTAGCTTTTTGTTTTGGTTGACAGCTACATAAAGGTCCTTATTCTCCTTTTTCGCTTTGAAGCGTTTGGGTTCAATTATAGGGTGCAGTCCCTTGGTTTGAGGAACAGTTTTGTGGTACATGTAAAACATGCAAATTATGTACCCAAAAATAATTTTCCTTTAGTTTTTTATCCTGGTTTTTAAAGAAAATAGCTATATATTGTTTGATGTTGGAGTGTTGCCAACTTTAGAGAAAGTCGTATGCGAATAAAAAAAATTAAAAGTAAAAGTCATATTCTTAAAATATAAATTTTATTTTTATATAGAAATTCTGTTTCGAAACCACATCTTTTTATTTATTATTTTTTGAAGCCGTGTTTCTTAAATGCAAATTGTCTGCTTTGATAAATTTTTAAAATTCTACCTATTTTTGTAAATTCAGAAAAAAGATTTATTATGCCAATGCCCTTTGAGAAATATTAGTGTTAAACCTTAAGATTTTGAAAAAAGAAAAAAGAGTAGTATTTAATCCATTAAATGATCAATCTACTTAATATATTTATATTCATGTCAAATATATTGTTAATGATTTCTTCAACGTCATATTTGAACATATCGAAAATGAGAATACATATATTAATTAAGACAAGTCTTTAAACCTTAAGATTTTGACAGGAAAAAAAAAACGGTTTTAATTTATTAATATAAGTGCAAGGGATGACATTGAAAAGTCATTAATACAATGCTGTGTTCTATTAATTTTTTTCTGCTTAAATACATTTCTATTCCTTTAAAACGAGGTATTATATATTTTCTTTTTGTTAAATTTTTTAATCCTTTGATTATGTGAATGTTATTTTTTATTTTTGACATTAAAGATATGAGAAACAATAATTTACTCAATATCCATCAACATCACATAATTCATTTTGTCTAATTCTAAAAGCTAAAAGTAAAATTATCAAAAATCAAATGATTAAAAGCTTAAACTCCTTAATATCTCAACTACATGAATACATTGAAATTTTATTGATATCATGTGTATAAAGTTTAATAATCAATAAAGATAATGTATTAAACATGTTTCACTATAGATCAAGACTAATCATTTTAAGCATTTTTAGTATACACAGGAATTTTAGTTTCAAATTAATAAATTGGTTGCATAAATAAATAAAGATTTAAAATGTGTTTCAGTCATATAAAAAAATTTCTCGAGTTTTTGTCGTCAAATGTTTTAATTTACATTTAAATCACTATTGAAATAAAAATATATCCTTCATTTATAGGTTTTAATGTTTTCTAGATATATGTGACTTAAATAATCCAATTTCAACATAGCATATATAATTCAACTATAATTGTTATATGAAAACAAAATACATATACATAAACAATTATAATAATTTCAGTCCATAAAACAAAATTCAAACATACTAATTAAAACATAGTACATTTATTGAGAAAATTTAATAAAAAAAATTCTTAATTACTCTAGATTCAAAATTTATTAAGTGAAATCTTATCAATTTAAATTTATTAGTATTTAATAAACATATTATGTCTAGAATGAATCATGATAATCTAAATGAGAATCCTATGACGATTAAATTTTACCATATAATACATGTAAAGTTTAATTTGTGTGGAACACTGATATGGTTCAATTTGATAATGTAAAACTCTAACTCAAATGTAAAACCAATAAAAAAAACATAAGATTCATACGAGAACTAAAGAACACGTGAATAAGAAAATGAAATAAAGAAAAAAAAAAAGAGAAAGAGAAAGGAAAGGAAAAGAAAAGAAAAAGGAATGGGGCAGGGCCGAGGTACTTACATTCCCAGAAACACTTCTTATAAATTATATAATTGTTTTTTTCTTTTTAGTTGTGAAGTCTCTAAACTCTCGAATCATCTTTAATTACATGATAAGTGCCAGAAAACCCTAAAATTGAATTCAGATTAAAGAAAATCATCTCTAAAGCCAACATTTATTAATTATGTTGATGTGTAAAATTAGCACTCAATTCAAATAATTATTCATTTTCGCCAAGTAAAACCGCTGAAAAATAATGTTAATGAAAAACAATAGGAAACTCATGATAAAATTGTCCAAATGTATAAAAATCGACTTTGGTACAAATTAAAAATTAGCGCAATAATAAATTAATTAAAAATAATATTCTTTATTAAATTAAATAATCTATTAATTAGGTATTGGTTTTTATTCATATAAGGAAAAATTGATATTATTATTTTTGGTGGTGTAAAACCAAATAGAGGAAAGTGGGAAACAATTGAGCACCACTTATTCTGTGGAATCTACAGTGCACTGACTCTGTCTCTGCCCATAAATAACACTCTTCTCTTCTCTTTTGCAAGCTCACTGCCTCACAACATAAATTATATATTGCGTCTCTCTCTCTCTCTCACTCTTTCTTTCACTTTTCTTGGTATACTTATCAAGAGACTGCGATGGAGATCTGGAACGTAGTGCATGCGTTAAAGCCAGTTCTGCTAATGGTGATTGTGCAGGTTGCAAATGCTTGGGTCAACGTTCTCTACAAGTTAGCCCTTAACGATGGCATGAACTTGAGTGTCATTGTTGCTTACCGCTATGTTTTTGCAACTGTTTTCATTGCTCCAATTGCTTTTCTTGTTGAAAGGTTCTTCTTCTTTCCTCACTTTTCCCTTCTTGTTTTTGAGTTATTCAAACGTTTAAGATTCAACATCCTCAGCTCCTTATTTTTACTTGTTATAATCTTTCATTTTCATTTTTTTATTATATTTGCAGATTTTAGTTATTTATGATGTCCATACATCAAATAATATTAGTAAATCAAGCCATTTATACATACTGAAAATGATAAAAACGGAAAAGAATATTCTGTTTCGCAGTCAAATTGAAATTCGAGAATGATTGTTTTGCTGTTTGAGCATGATTTTTGTTTTTCCAATAAACCCACTTAGGATGCATAGGAGCCAAGAAATGGATATGAAGGTAGGGTCTTTTCTCTTTCATTACTATTTGTGACAAATTAAGAAGCAATAGCAATAGTGCAATATGGTACCCACCTGAAGAAAATTAACAAGTAAATGGAAAAGATGAGGATGTTGATAAATGGTAATAATAATAAAAAAATAATATGGTGTTTGTTGACATGGTTTACAGGAAGACGAGGAGGAAAATGACTTGGACGATACTGTTTCAGGCATTTATATGCGGCTTAATTGGGTAGGTAATGTGTTCTTTATTCATATTCCATATATGCTCATCCACGTAGAATCGTAACCATCCCTAACTCTTTCTGCTACTTCATTCACTTGCTTTTTCTTTTCTCTTTACATCAACTTTTGGGAAAGGAGTTGTTATACATGTTAAGATTCAACCATGCATACTAAAACCCATTTTTTCAAAATTATTATATAATTCCAATCATTACATCTCATAGTTTTAATTAACTTCTATAAATAATAAGAAGGTAGTGATTATAATTTATCAAATTATCCTCTCCAATTATCATTTATATAGTTCAGCTGGGACCATCAATTATTATTGAAGTAGGAGACATTTCTAGAGTTTCTTAACTAGATAGATTTCTTTTGATGGAGGATACATAATTTTAACGTTTTTTTAGTACAAAATATTGAAGCGTGAAGCGTATAATGGCATAGTAGTTGACAGCTTTAAACTGAAGGCTTATAAGAGGCGATCGAAAACAAAGGATATGGAATATATGTACTGTACCTCCCCAACTTTTAACCCTATTTTAGCTTCATTACAAAAGTCTATTTCCGATTAATTCCTCTAAAAACAAAAGTTCTTAGTATTTCTTGCTGCTACAGAATCAGCTCAATAAATTATACAACTAATTAAACCAACTATTAATAGTATGCTAATGATAATTATTTCTATTCCAAAATAAAAAATAGAATACTGAGTACTTAACTTTTGTATGAAATATTATTATTTTAATATATCTTATTGACACTTTTAACACTGAAATTTCTAACCATTATTTTCTCTGCACATTGTAAATTTCTTTCTTGAATTAAGTATTTTTACATAACGGAGAAATTCGGTACCAATAATAGAACATTTTTAATTCAATTTTAAGATAATGAAAATGTAACCTTATTTTATACATATTGTTCCTCTTACCTGTTGTCACTCAATGTGAACTCTTGTGAATTCATTTCTTTTTTCTTACTCTTGTTTTATTTTATTTTATTAATCTTGATATATATTTGATACTTTGACACTCTTGAAAAAAAACGCTGGGATCTTAATGATATAATAATATATATAACTATTATTTTAAGTTGAAAAAACATTATTAACATATTAATATATTAGTTGTTAACTAATTTTTTTTATAGGTGGATGTTCAAAATATCAAGACTATGTATTTTTATTGTCTTAGTTACTATATTTGTGTACCAATTGACGAATATGAAGAGTATTTGTGATGATTTATACGCAGTGGAGCATTGCCTCAAAACTTAAACATGGAAGCAATCGCTTTAACTTCAGTAACGTTTACAACTGCCATAACCAATCTCGTTCCAGCCCTCACCTTCATCATATCCCTTTCCTTCGGGTAAGAAGCTTTGCATATAAAACTATCCATGAACATTTTTAGATCTATTATTTAAGCTTTTAAATTCTAGTCGTTTTAATTTATAATTAAACTCATAGTTGAATATAATATGTTTGTTTTTTGGTTGAATTGAGATTGGAGATATTGAATTTAAGAACAGCAGGAGGAAAGGCGAAGATAATTGGAACGATAACTGGAATCAGTGGAGCAATGATTCTAACATTCGTTAAAGGCCTAGAAGTTAAGATGCTGTCGTTCCATATAAACCTTTTTAACCACCCAAACAACAACGTCGCACATCCACACGCTACTTCTGGCGTTATGACCATATTCGGTGCTCTCGCGTCTATTGCAAGCAACGTCTCTTATGCACTTTGGCTTATCATTCAGGTCAGTTTTATTTTGCATTTGTGGCCACAATTGTGGTTTGGAGGATTGTTTAAGTGAACATGGTTGGTTTTGATGACTAATGTGGAGTTTAATGTAGCGCAGGCAAAAATGAGTGAAAGATACCCTCATCCTTATTCAAGCACAGCATTAATGTCCCTAATGGGGGCACTGTTATCCGTTTCTTATGCATTTTGTGTTGAAAGAGATTTGAGTCAGTGGAGATTGGGTTGGAATATCAGATTATTGACGGTAGCTTATGCGGTATGTATGTTCATTATTTTATTTTTATTTCTATTTGGACTCACATGCTGGCTAGATATATATATAGTAACACAATTTCATAGTTGGGAACATGTGGGAACCCACAGATCATTGACTATAATGATCTGTCGCTGAACATAATACTATAATTGACATATACTAAGGTTTTACATGTTGATTATATAAGTGGAAGGATATGTGAATTATTGATGTAGGGAATAGTGGTTTCTGGAGTGATGGTAGCTGTGATTTCGTGGTGTGTTCGGATGAGAGGTCCATTGTTTGTCTCCATTTTTAGCCCTCTTATGCTTGTGGTTGTGGCCTTTGCTGGATCTACTATTTTGGACGAGAAGCTATACATTGGAAGGTACATATATGTTATTAATGTTTCTTTGCACTAATAAATGGTTATGTAATAATACACATAGAGCCTATTGATTATTGCTTACAAAATGAACTTTATATAACTGTAGTTGTTGAGTTACATATATGGTTAACAACACAACTATTTTATTTGTTGGCACATACATGTTAATGGTTTGCTTTAACTAATTATTTACTTTTGTTGCTTTCAGCATAATTGGGTCAGTGATGATTATTTGCGGATTATACATGGTTCTGTGGGGTAAAAGCAAAGAGATGAAGAAGAATCAAACGATTCCATCAGAAAGCACAGATAAACTTGACACAGTTGAAATAATGGTGAAACCTCGAGTAGAAGATAAGAGCAACGATAGCCTGGTGAATGCAATAAATGGGGTTGGGGATAATGAAGATTCATGGAAAGATGGAGGTGAAAACAGTGAGTGGTGCAAGGCGAGAGAAGTAACATCTCAGAAGACCCCACAGACCTAATCATTCCACAATCCAAGGCATTTATTGTAGATAGCTTGCATTCTTTTCTAATTCCCTCGACATGTTATGTCATTTTTTTGTAGTGTTGAAGAAGGTGAGGCATGGCTAATTAACTTCATTTCTCTTGCTCCTTCATTTTCTATATACATAACTTAAAAATGGCGGCTCTGCTTAGACTATTTTTAGTATCATTTCAATATTTTTCTTAACGTGTTAGCTGAGATAACTTATGGGCATAGTATTATAATCACGATAACCTTTATATGTTACAGTCATATATAAATTGAAACATTTTATCTCAAACCATTATTTGTCTCTTTTCATTATATTATGACATGTATTATACTTTCTCAAGGTGGTGATTAATGCCTATGCTTTTTATCATTTTTTTTTATTTTTAATCTTTCGCAACACAAAGTATTAGGAAAAGCGTATAAGCAACAATCTCACATGCAATAGATTCCTAATTAAATGTACTATACGTTTTTATTACCTTTCTCTTATCCACAATGATTTTTCATTTATGGTCACGCTTTATATATAAACATATAGATGTCTAAAATATATAAGACGCAACTGCTTTTTGAGAACACTTTACAAAATAACATCTAAGAAATAAATTTGTACAGAACACTTTTTGTAATTGTCGTTTGTCCTAACCTAACTATGGTTCAATGAAAAAAATATTGATTCCATAAAATAGCTAAGTGTGTGTTTAGTTTGATGTTGAGTCTCGAATCCATATTTGAGATGTAAAAAATAAAAAAAATATATATATATAAAATAGTTTCAACTTAGTATGGAAGATGGAAGATGGAAGATGGAAGAATTGAACATGATTACATATATTATCTTCTTTTTTTCATGGAAGTGTGACTGAGGAACAACTGCGGATAGATAAATATTTGTCCCTTTTCTCTGGCCTTTGTGCTTGTGTACAAATATTTTGACATTGGAAGCTAAAGAACTATATACAGTTAAAAGGGTAACATTGAGTAAGTCTTATGTGATTCCCAATTATAACCATTACAGTGGATGAATGAGTGTTATACATTCATTCATATAAAGTTAATTGATTTGACTACGGTTAAACTAGCATGCAAATTATCTTGTAGCTGGTGTTTTGCCTTTGGTACAGGAAAAGAGACAAAATATCTTAATCTCAAGTTTTGGATAAGTTCGTCCTCTTATTCTCTTTGATTGTTTTGAGCATTATATATGGCGATGATAAAAAGCAACCATATCATCATTTTATGCCAATAAGGGTGAAAAAGGAAGATGAGGAAGCTCTTTACTTTGTCTTTTGACTATTTCTCATTTTGATTGATTGATGTGTGTGCGACCACATTTGTGATTGCGTAATCTGGGCGTGAGTGCTTCTTGTTGGATGCATGCCACAGAATAACCAAGCGATTTCGGAAGTAAAGTTACCAACACAATTTGCAAAAAAAAAGTGGTAGACCTTGAAGCCAACATACTGTAGTTGCAATCACGAACTGCTAAGTAGTTCGAACAAGTTCTGTAGGAAGAAACTGTGCACCAAACAATCTGGTGGACAGAAATCATACGTTGTCTCTGCTATATATATGTGTACAGTTTTCGTCAAATTAATTTGTGGAGAATTTGTTCCAACGAAAACCATTTTCCTTTGTTATGACAATATATACTCACAATTTCATAATTTTTCTGATAAAAAAACAAACTCACAATTTCATAATGATCTTAGTTGTTTTCTTGTTAAGACTTTTTTACATTTCATTTTACAAAAGGTATATTTTTCCTTATGTTTATTTTCAAATGTTAGTAGTAGTAAGTAATTTATGCATAGGTGTATAAGTGATAATATATTTATATTTTAAAAAGTTAAAGAAGTAGGCATTTAAATTACGCAATTGCATATAGATGTGAACAAAATTAAACATACACGTTGAAAAGAAAGCAATAATCTCATTTTTAGAAATAATGAAAATGTAGTTACGGAGGATATCTATATTATGAAAGAGATAAGGGTACAAACTTAAATAGTTTTTTCTTTTTATTTTGGGATAATTTTTTTTTAAATTCTCATAAGAAAAAATAATTAATTACAATTATAGATAAATCGTGTTAGGTCACGGTGAGTTTGTAACGAAAAAATAGTGTTATCATGACACGATTTTGTTTAAAAAAAAAGTAAAATCGTGTTAAGATAATAGGATTTGAGTGTAAAGTTAAAATTGTGTTATCTTAATTTAATTTAAGGAAAAAAATAATTATGGATAATTAAAATTTTGAACTTATGATCAGTTTCTTGATGCATGCATCCGAATCCCCGTCCTATCTTATGTCCAAAAGCTCTTTCCCCATAACCCTGACCACAAATGGAAGTAATTGATTAACAGTGGGAAAGTAGAATTTTTCTATTTTTAATTTGGAAGGAGAAAGGTAACGAGGAGAATGAATGCCGTAGATGGAGTTTGAAAAGAAAAATAAAGGAAAGAGGTCCAAACACAGCCTAGTGGAGTGCGGGCGCAGGTTAAGCCTCCTTTAGTTGAATATGTATATATTAATTTCATCCCCACACAAACCCACTTCTTTTTCATGTCTTATACCATATTATATACAATACATTCTCAATTCAATTCATGCTATTTCTACTTTTTTTCACCAAACCATTTGCTGTTGTTGCTGCAACTATTTCAAAACTATGGAACTTACACATTCATTGGTGGTTGTAAAAGTAACTAAGACTAAAAATATAGGGTGAATGTTAGTGGTGGCTGCGTGAGCTGGTGTATCCTTAGTGCATGGAGAGTCTTATGGACGAGAGGCAGATAGAAATAAATCCAATTTAAAATTATAAATACAGACCAGAGGAAGTAGTTATTTCAACTTTGAACTCTCACCACTGCATCAACATACGCTTTCTTTCTACTCCTTTTTTCTAATAATATGATGAAGACAATAAAAATAACGCTGTGAAAAGATGTGTAAAAAAAGCATTTTACGGCAGTGATAAAATTAATGAATCTGGGTGCTGAAAGACATGCCTGAGCCTGGTGCCATTTAAGTACCAATAGTTCTATCGCACTGATATTTAAACACTATAAAATAAAGTATTTCTGTGTGCCTGCACTACTCCTGGCAATAGCCTAGCCTCTCATAATTTATATTTTTTCTTCCCTCCTACTTGAAGCAAATTTCTAAAACTTTCCTATTCTAGTCTCATAGCACCATGTCTAGATAATCCTGTGAACTGTGTGGTATCTGACATGCATATACAAACAGCATTAACACAGGACTGCAAAATTAAAAATTGATTTGACTTCCTGAGACCCCAACCTTTAACTCTATGAAACCACGATGAAAGGCACTTGATGTAGCAAATTGACTAACTCGCGGTGCTTCCTTGAATTTGGAGATCTCGGTGTTTTCCACCCAGCATTTTTTATATAAACAACCCATGGTTCAGCTGCTACTTCACATAACCATAAATAACTTCATTGCAAACCCTTTTGCACAGGTTACTTGTGAGCACATACACATACACATCTAGTTCAAGTGTAAGTATAACAGTAGGTGATTGTGAGTGATTGCAGTGTGTGAGCAATGAGAGATATAGGGAAAGTAGTGCATGGCTTGAAACCAGCCCTGCTGATGGTGATGGTGCAGATTGCATTTGCTTTCGTGAACGTGCTCTACAAACTTGCCATAAACGATGGAATGAGTGTCATAATACTTACTGCCTACCGTCTCATTTTCGCAGCAGCTTGTACAATTCCTCTTGCTCTTATTTTTGAAAGGTCCGTATAGATTCATAGCCTCACTAAATAGTTAGGGAAATGTTTGCATGTATGAGATTATGCATGTTTATGTCTTTGTCAATCTTTACGTGGCATGATTAAAATGCTACATTTATAAAATAAAGTTAATAAAATTCAATTTGATGTCAAGTAAAGATTGGTCATAAATAAGAGTAATAATCTATTCTCATTCAATAGTTTATCATGAGCTTACTATGTTTCTATACATTCAACTAGACTACTGTGTCCAGTGTTTCTTTTAACTTGGTTAAAATGCTTTTCCTTTGTTACTATTTGCAGGAAAAACATAACAACCCTGACTTGGAGGGTGATTTTAAAGTCATTTTTCTGTGGCCTGTTCGGGTAAGTTTACGTAAATTCATCACCCTCAATTTCGTACCTTGTTTAGTTATGCAAGAAACAAAATATTGCTAACAATAAATTGTATCATCAGGAAACCTTTGAACATTATTTGTTTTCTCACATGATCATGCAATAACATGACAGGGGAAGTCTATTTCAAAACCTTTATTTCGAGTCCTTGAAATTGATTTCAGCAACATTTGCTTCTGCTGTTTTTAATCTCATTCCTGCCGTCACTTTTATCTTGGCCGTCACTTGCGGGTACGTATTCATCACTACACCAGTGACTCCCACCACTATACTTTTCAACAAATTAAGCTATTTAATGTTCGTACTACATATGTCATAGATTATTACTAATAAATTAACGTTGTTTTTGAATTTCCTTAGTTTCGAAAAATTAAATTTCCGAAGGGCAGCAGGTAAGGCTAAGGTGTTGGGAACGATAACAGGAGTTGGCGGGGCATTGATGCTGACCTTTCTCAAAGGTGTAGAAATCAACATTTGGACCTTCCACATTAACCTTTTGCATAAAAAGGGTACCACGGGAACACTAGATAGTAACTCTGGAAGCAAATTGCTAGGAATTTTTTGTGGTCTTGGAAGCTGCTTATGTTTTGCATTATGGCTCATTATTCAGGTTAGCTTAAGTATTAATTACCAACCACTTAAATTCGTCCCTACATATACAATTTAAACTAATTTGTTTG